>Ga0208645_1002502_pt1 | contig 14588 bp, 19 predicted proteins | sample VirMetDEL_Sep_01_FD_184519 | JGI IMG/M metagenome (GOLD analysis project Ga0208645, IMG submission 184519) | Aqueous microbial communities from the Delaware River and Bay under freshwater to marine salinity gradient to study organic matter... | ecosystem: Environmental > Aquatic > Marine >... | reverse complement strand
AGGTTTAGTTTCTGTAGGTACTGCTGCAAAAGATAAATTACCTGAACCATCTGTTTTTAAATAATAATCATTGGTAATACTTGATGGTAAAGTTAAAGTATAAGATTGACCAGCACTATGTGGTGGTGAAGCAATCTTAACACCATGAGAATTTTGTTCACAGTTTAATTGTATCTTACCTACTTCAGATGAACCATCGCCACCAACTTCTAATACACCTGTACCATTAGGATAAACTTTAACATTATTATTACTTGTTGATACAATTTGATTTGTAGAAACATCTAAGTTTCCACCAAGCTGACCTGAATTAATAACTGTTTTACCTGTTCCATTTGGAGTTAATGTAATATTTCCGTCTGAAACAGAAACTATTGATCTTCCATTAACATCTAAATTACCACCTAATTGTGGAGTTGTGTCTTGAACTAAATCTAATGTAGTTACATTTTGTTGTTGGTAATCAATATCTGTTACTCCTAAAGTTCCACCAAAGTTAGCTGTACATAAAAATAATTTATCACCATTAGTAGTGCCTTCTTGAACAGAAATTAAAGCTCCTGCTATTTCATCAAAAGTATCAAACTCAGTTGCTCTTGAAGCAGTACCACTTGCAACAACAGTATAAATACCATTTTCTGCTGCTGTTGTTTGATTTTTAACTAATACATTGTCATCAGTTGCTAAAGTAACTCCGTCAAGTGTATCACCATTTTGTAAATCTGCTGTTAAATCTATATTTGCAGTTGTTCCAGCTGCAACTGATTCTCTTGTTCTAATACCAGCTAATAAATTATCAACGTATTGTTTTGTTGCTGCATCAGAGTTTGAGGAAGGTGTAGATAATCCTGTTATAGAACCACCAGTAAGTGTAACGCTATTTGCATCTTGAGTTGCAATCGTTCCAAGTCCTAAAGAAGTTCTAGCAGTAGCTCCTGATTCTGTTGTAAAATTAGATCCATTTCCTACAATAAAATTACTATCTGTTGGAGTTAATCCTGCAACATCAGCTAACTGTGCATCATAGGCTTGAACATTAGTTCCTATAGTTAAACCTAAATTAGTTCTTGCTGTACTAGCATTTGTAACATCAGATAAATTATTAGATTTTACTAATTTAGCATCTAATTGAGTTTGAGCATCTGAAGTTAATCCACCAATATATTGAAACTCTGTACTTGAAACAGATCCATCTGCTATTTTACTAGCATCAATAGCTGCACTTGCATTTATATCTGCATTAACAATAGATCCATCTACAATTTTTGATGAATTAACTGAATTAGTTGCAAGTTTTGCAAGTGTAACATTTGCATCAGTAATCTTTGCTGTAGTAACTGCTGTGTCTGCAATCTTAGCAGTAGTAATTTGAGAATCTGCAATGTGAGCTGTATCAATAGAACCATCTACATAATGCTCAGAATCAATACTGTCATCTGCAATCTTATCTCCATTAACAGCATCAGCAGCAATCTTAGCTGTAGTAACCGAACCATCGGCTAATGTAGCTGTTTCAATTATACCTTCAGGAATAGAATTATTAGTTTTTGATAAAATACCAATATAGACATTATCAATAGTTTCATTGGATAATGAACCACTATCCCAAGTTATATTAACTGTTGTATTTGTAGAAAATGAAGAACTAGATATTGTACCGAAAATTGTACCTGGAGTTGTTGCTATCAATCTAATTCTTCTCCCTGCATGATAAACTGAAGTTACATCAGCACCTGCAATCGTAAATGATGTTGCACTTGCGTATGCTGCTGTGTATGCACCTGAACCATCTCCATATTCTACCCATTGAGCATCATTAAACCAATCTCTTGTATTTTTCATTAATGCTCTAATGGCATTATTTAAATTAGAAGGTAACATTCCCTCTGCAACTGAAATACCATTTAATGATGTATTGCTAGATTGTGTTGTTGAATAATCTTTAATATTAGTTGTCATTTAATTTCCCAAAAACCATGTAAATGCTTTATTGTTTTCTTTATTTTTTTCATTAATTAATGTGTTTATTGCTTCTTCAATTTGTCTTTGAAAAAACTCTTGAGTTTCAAAACTATATCTAACATTATCTATATCAGTTTTGTCCGTCATCTTAAACCTATTCTTGATGCTTTTAAATCTACTCCTTGTGCATGAGTCCAAGGTGTTCCGCTTGGTGTGATAACTTGTATTCTAAAATACCTTCCAGATTGTCTAACTGGATTATCACCACTTGCTACCATGCTTGAGGAAGTAGAAACTGTAGCATCATCAGATAATCTTTCTTTGCTTTTAATGGTTACAGTAGCTGTAGCGTCAACTATGGGTCTTACGTTGGTTATACTACTTCTATGTCCTGGAAACAACTCTAATTCTCTAGTTTCTATAGTTCCTTGATTTTCTGTTCCTGAAAATATTGCTGCTTTAAAATCGCTGTCTATAGCTCCAAGAAGTAATTGTCCTCCTGACCAAAAGTCAGTATCTAAGGCAATATTAATTTGATCTAAGTTTTCTGAAATAATATCCATAAGTTCCACAGTATAAGCTCCTACAAACTGTGAAAATATCGTACTAGCATTTGCATCTGCTGTTGACCATTTTTGTGTAGCATAATTATAGATTAATATTTTATCACAAATACCTGTTGTATTCGCTGTGTTAGAAGCTGAAGGATATAACCATAAAGCTAATTGATTAAATGGATCTACTGCAGCACATATTCTATCAGAGAATGCTTTATTTAAATCTACATCAAAAAATCTATTTATTTTTTCTGCACCAATAGCAACAACATTATCACCATTAATTTCAAAGAAACCATCATCAGCATAAAAGAATACTCTTCTATTATCTTGACAAACTGTTCTTCCATAAACTGCACCTCTATTAGGAGATATAACTGATAATCTAAATATTGTTGCACCACCTACATAATCCATTCTAACAATTTGATTTTGTCTAAATACATAACCAATCTCACCTGATGTAATATGAACTATTTCTCCACCTGAACCTGGTAAGTCTTGTTGATCAGCTTGTTTAGTTCCTGATTGCCAAGTAGCAATATCATTAATGCCTGACCATTGTATTCTATTTTGATTTGTAGGTTGATTACCTGTTATTAAAAAATCTCTAACTACACCTGAAACTCTAAATGTAGGCACAGTTCCAGAAGTTGCTATTGCTGAAAGATTAGCAAAATTAGTTGATGTTCCCATTAAATAATATTGAGGTGCATCAACGCCATTACTTGCTATGATGTAATTACCAAATTGTGTAAATGTAAAATAATCTGTATTACCACCTGTTAGCGATCCTTTTCTTGATGTAAATGTTCCTCCATCTAATTGATAGATGTCTGTGTTCTTAGCAACAAAGTTAAATACATTACCTGAATTATCTCTAAATGAACCAGCACCTCTGCTATCTGCAGCAATATTGTTTGTAGAATAATTTACTAATGAAGGAAATCTTTTATAAGAATTTTGTGCATAATAAACATTGTTTGCTGTAGTAGCACCAGGATTTAAATATTCAGGTTGATCCGGTAGCCATTCGCCAAAAGGTAATTGCATTTTTTTCCTATGTATTATTATTTGTTACTTTAGTTGTATCTTGAAAAGAACTAGCTACAGTTACATCTGATCTAATTTGTAATGGAGAACCACTAAATTGATCTTCTCTATCGTTTCTTTCTAATCTCTCAAGAGCTGTTGTGTACATACCTTGCCATTGTTGTAATCTTGCAGGTTCAACACCACCTAAAAAATTAGCAGCATGATATAGTGAACCATATAAATATATAGCAGGATGATTAGTTAAAATGTAATTTGTTGTATTTGAATCTGATAAAGGATCAAATGATTTGAAATAATTTAATGTTCCTGTGTATGTTGTATCAGGTGTAGGAGCAAATCTAAAATTATCTCCTATAATAGTATAAGCTACTGGCATACCACTTGTAGAAGAACCTTTAATCTGATCCATTTGTGGTGGTGTCATATATGTTAAAGCATATTTAGTTCCGCCACTTAAAATAAATAAATCTCTAACTTGTAAAAATCCTGAAGGTAGAGCAACTGTTTCTGCATTAATTGAAAATGAACTATCAGATTCAACCATTTTTCTAATTCTTAATTTAGAGTTAAAATCTTTTTCAGTTAAAACAATAAAATCTCCTGTAATCTCAGTTGTTAAATCAGATCGGTTTAACCAATTAGCTACTGATGATTGTAATTCTGAATAATTTGATAATGCCATTAAATTCTTCCTTCTGCTGTTCTAAAATACTTAAACTCATTACTGTTCAATTTGAGTTTTAATATTTTACTTTGAACTTCTTTTGGTAAAGCAAACCAATTACCATCGCCATGTGGGTCATATTCTTTTGCCCAGACTTCTAAAGCTATTGTTGGAATAGAAGCTACTCTTTTCAAATCTCTTGATTTTGAATAACCATCTCCATCATTTAAAAGTCTTTTATTGTGTTTTAAATGTGGGTCTATATCTACTTCATGCTTTATAACAATCTTTTTTTCTTTTTCGTCAGTTGAAAAAGTTGTTTTTTTTAAGCCGTCTAACTGAATTTCTTTCATCCTTGACCTCTATTTTTTTTTCTACTTGGTATTCTTTTGCTATAACTTTTTGCATGACGACCAGGTCTTTTTCTAGGTTTGGCTTTAACATAATTATTAACTCCAAATAAACCTTTTTTCTTAGCCACTATGCACTCATTTCAGTAACTGAAACATTTGCTGTACCAATAGCAGCCATTTTTTCGCCAGGTGATACCTTGAATATTTCAGGTTGATCTACTGGTAAAAATATATCATTAGCTGTTGCAGTTGGTGATCCACCAAAAACAATATGTACATCAGCATCAGTTGCTACTCTTACATATTCAGTTTGTGAACCAAATGCGTTTCCAGTTGCAGCAGATGAACCAGATGGTGATACTTTTTGTGTTGTTCCAGGTTTTAAAGCGTAATTAAAACTCATATTTTTCTCCTATTTAGTTTTTGGGGGAACTTCCGCTAGGTAGAACCCCCAATTTATATTTATCTTCTTATAACAAATGTCACAAGTAATTTTTTAGCACCAGTAGATCCACCATCGGTAATAATCTCTATTGAGCCATCTTCTTCTACTCTGTTAGCAGCAGTAGGTGAAGCAGTATCTACATCACCAGCAGCTGAACCTGAATGTGCAACAGTTATTGCACCACCAGTTACAGCAGTACCACCTATTTCAAAAGTGATTGCTGCGTTACCGCCAGATATAGCACCTTGTAAAGCAGTTATAATTTTAACTATTTTACCGCCATCTGGTACACCAACAAAAGTTGATGAAGCTGTTGATATATCTTCAATTTCAGCAGTTATAAAGTAATCGTTTAATGTTCTCATTTTTTTTCTCCGTTTGTCGTTCCGTCTATAACCTTACTAAGACTTCAACATGGGTTAAGTGATAGGGATGTAGTTTTTAAGGGTTACATCCCTAATCACAATTAGATTATGAAGTAGTTAAATCAGTAACTAATCCACTTGCTTTTTCGTTTCTTGACTCAAGAGTATATTCAGCTACTAAGAATCTTTGGTCTGCATCAGCAGTCTGAGCAGGATTCTGTAGAGAAAAATCTCTTAAGAAAGATACTGCAAACATGTCCATCTCTAATACTAGAGCATCTTGACCTACTTTTGCAGCAGTTGCGTTAGCTCCTCTAATGAATCTATTAGGTGCTACGGATAAAGTTCCGAAGTCACTTTCATATACATCAATAGAAGTAACTAATCTTCTGTCTTCAGCTTGGTCAAATCTAGTTGATCCACCTGTGAAGCCAGATAGTTTTTGTTTATTGAAAGCACCAACCATAATCATGTTTGGATTTCCGCCTTCGTTAAAACAGCTTCTTAGAACACCTTTTAATTGGTCTTCTGTGAAAGCTCTTTGCGTACCATCTGTTCTAGCAGCTCCGCCACCAGCACCTGATCCACCAGCACCTGCATCTACGTTAGTAGAAATCCAAGTTGGAACTCCTCCTAATTTTCTTGCAGTTGAAGCGTTACCTGCAGCGGCAGCTACGTTAGATAAAAGAGCTGTTTCCATATCTCTTTTTAATTCTTTCGCAGATTTTGCTACTTGGTAAGCTAACTCATTTGCTCTACCAGCAGAAGTTACAGCTTCGTTTGTACCTGAAATCTGTACTGCTTTTGTAGATATTTGAGTGTGGTTTGTTAATTTAGTAGTTGCTGTTAAAGTTGGGTAACTTATTGCAGCACCTTCTACTGCAGCATTTGCTGCTACATCAGCCAAAGCATCTGTTTGCCATTGGTGAGATGTATTTGTAGCTTTTGTTTTAGCTACGCCAGACATAAAAGGAGTTTCTGTTGGACTTATTGAATAAATAATGTCCGCTAGGTCTTCTCTTATTCCGACTGTTTGGTATGTTTGATATACAGCCATTGTATTTCTCCGTTAGGTTATTAGTTTATAAATAACGCATCAACAAATCAGTTGCATCTTTTGGACTTCCTGACTTCTTCAGCGTTTTGATTCTATTCAACCTATTCTGGCTATTCTCATCTGCTTTTGTTGTTTTGACACCTGATCTAACAACTCTTGATGGTTTGACTTTCTTGTTAACTAAAGTTGGTTTCAACTTTTTGTTATCTTGATATTTCATTCCATCTACGATCACATCAAACATTCTTGAATCATAAACTGAGGACACATCTTTTTCAGAAAATCCTTTTTTCAATAAATAATTCACCATGCCTGTTCTTAGAGAGTTTCCTTTTACAGGATCTTGCAATTCAGGGAACTTCATAGCTACCTTTTTTTGCTCCTCTTTTAGAACTTCCTGAAACTGTGCTTGTTGATGATCTTTTAATTTCTTCTGAGCTTGAGAAAGTGTTTCTCTCCTTCTTCTGATTTTACGATCAATCTTCGCAGCTTCAGTTGGATCTTCATCCCAAAGTCTATCAAGTTCTTTGGCATTTATATCGTTGTTTACTTCAGCATTCAAAGTCAACACAAGCGAATTTAAATCATCCAGCTTAGTTGAATATTGCTTAGCTAGCCGGTCTTTTTCAGTTAATAACTCTCTTTTCTCTAAAGCTACTTCTTCTGTTTTCCGTCTATAGTCTGCATCCTTCTGATAACCTGCTTTTAATTCTTCAAGGTCAACTTCTATTACTTCACCATTTACTTTTATTTGGTGGTAATCAGTTGTTTGTTGTCTCTCAGCATTGTCTTCTGATGCTTCTTCTTCATCTAAAGTTTCTTGAATTTTATTTTCAAGATTTTCTTTAGGTTGTTGTTGAACTTCTTGATTATCTTCAGTTGCTTGTGCTTCTTCTGATTCATTCTGTTCAACTGGTGCTGCCTTCTCTTGAGGTTTGATAGTTGCCGTTTTAGGGTCTATTAATCCCTCAATCGAACTTGCTGCACCTTGTACTGAACTACTGTTCAGTAATGGGTTTTTGTCAGACATTAAGTCCTCCTGTGGTTAAGCTGTCTTATTTGACTTGGCTTATTCTAACTTACGCTAGAATTTTTTTTCTTGTTGTTGTTTTCGGAAAATTTCTAATTGCTTTTCAGCTAATTTTCCTGTCTCAAGAATACTTTGTAAATGTTGCTCAACTTTACCTACAACATTATAAGCAATCCAAAGTTTTTCTCTGGTATCGCTTTCTTTAGCACCTGTTTTTTCTAAAAGTGCTTCAGAGTAAATTTTTTTAAGAGTATTTATTGACTCTTTAAAAAGATCACTCTGTAAAATCTGTTTCGCTTGGCTGGATCTGCCTATTTCCAGCGTTCTCTGCGTTTGATCTTTGGTTTCCATTCAATCCTTGTATCTGTTGGTTGAGCATATTAGCAGATTTATTCGCTTGTTCAAGAGATTTACTTCCTGCAGCTAACATGACCTTATCTAAATCAGCATCAGCTTTAATTTTTGCTGTATCTAGCTGAGTATTGTATTTTAAACTTATATCTTTAATCTTTGTTTCGAAATCTAACAACATTTCTTGGTTTTGTTGTTGTAATTCTTTGTATTTTAATTCTAATTCAGCAACTTTTCTCTTCTCTTCACTTTGTATTCTTGTAAATTCTATTTTTTCAATAGGAGTTAATGGTGGAGGAGGAGGTGGTGTCATCATTTGTTTACCCATATCAGGATTTACAAAGTACGCATCAACATTTTTAAGACCTGTATTCTCCACAATCTTAGATAAAGTATTATAAATGTTTTTTAGATTAACCATTGGTAGTTCTCTACCCCCTTGTAGTTGGAATGCTTGTAGTTGTCTTTCTAAAATACCATTTAACATAACTTGTTGTTGTTCTTTTGTACCTGTTCCCAAACCAACACTTACAGTAATATTAAATTTATCTTTCCATTCTGTAGGTTTTACTGGAATATATTTATTATTTAGTTTTATAATTTGTTCTTTGTCTTGATACTTAACCATAAGTTCAAAAACTTTATTAAATAAATCTTTAACACCTGTTTCTGCAAATATTCTTGCGATTAATTCTGATCGCATTTGTGTTTGTGTCATTAAAGCATTTACACCGGTTGCTGTTTTTGCATTTAATGTATTAGGATCTAAACCTTGTGCTTGTTTTGAAACTCCACTTCTTACTTCTCTAACAGAATCTAAATAAGATAATAATGGAAACGCTTGTTGTGAAATCGGTTGAGCTTGTAAAGGTTGCATGACTTGACTTGGTGGTTGTTTTGTTCTGACCACACCACCTGGTCTTGTTGTTAATAGATCATCCATATTAACCATACCATCCATGATCGCCACTCTGTTGTTATTTGTTAAATACATATTATCTAACAACTGACGCATTACTGTAGATTTCATTAATTGAATATCTTCAACTAATTCAGAAATGGATCTACCATAAAATCTATGTGGCATTGGAATAGGTGTAATAGAAACAAATGGAATATTATCACAAGGTTCATTAGACAACACAGCATAACCATCATCACCTGCTGATATAATCTTTCTTAACTCTGCTATACCATCACCATCGTAATCATATTTAATATAAGATTCATAAATTAAAACTTTCTCTGTTGACTTATCTGTTGGCGTATTCATTTGATAGTCATCAATATTTTTTGTTCTTACAATTTTTTCATCATTGTAAATATCTATGCTAGACGCTGGTAAGCTATCTACTTCATCTTGAGGAAATCCCATTTCAACAATTTGTGATCTTGTCATTAAAACTTTATGAGAAACAAAGTCAGCTTCATCAATCGTTTTTGCTGTACGATTAATTAAAAATTCTTCAGGGGGTATGGATTCAATTTTTACTTTTCCTGTTTTGGATATTCTTTTAATTTTACAATTATATAAAACAGGGTCAGGAAAATTAATTTCTGAAATATCTAATCCTTGATCTTCAGCTTGTTCTTTAGCCATTTCAATTTGTTCGGCTGCTACTGTATCTTCAATCTCTTCTTCTTCTACAACTTCTATTTCATCTTTAGTATCTAATAGAGCTTCTTTTTCGGCTAAAGTTAAATTTTTATAAGTTTCATGTTCTACTCTTTCTTGCTCATCAAAATAAACTTTTAAGAAACCATTTTTTTCAATTAAGGCATCTTTAAAAAAATTATATAATAATTGAAATCCTGAATTTTGTTTGTAGAAAACATGATTAAGATAAGCTGTGGCTTGATCTGCTAATTGAACATCTTCGCCTGTTACTGGTTCGCATCTTACCACTTTGTCAGACGCTGTAAAAACTCTCAGTAGGTTTGGCAAGATGGATTCAATAGTATCGGCTACATCTGTTGACACCACTTGTGATCTGCCGTCAATCTCTGTGCCAAGTTTATCGCCTAAATAATATTCTAAAGATTTTCTTCTTGAGTCTGATAACTCTCCACCTAAATAACCAAGAGCATTATTAATTTGACCACTTAGAATGCTTCTAAGTTTAGGATCTGAAATTTCTATGATTTTTTTCTTTGCCATATTAAACTATGTAATTTGTATTAACGCTAATTGGTTTTTTCCAATCACTTCTTTCTATAGGTTCTACTACAGCTCCGTATCTAAAGCTATCACAAAAGTGAGATGCCCAATTATGAACTGGTCTATTTCTAAAGCAGTTATTTTTGCTATCCCAACGCTTACAATAGCTTTTTAACGCTTCTACAAGCATTTTGCAATTACTTTTATGGAAATAACATTTTGGAAGCAATCGTCTTGATTGTTCTATGCCGTCTTCAATACTCAACTTAGGAGCAACTTCAAATTCTATGCCTAGCTCTTTTGCCGTTTCCCACCTAGATTTATTAGTGCCAATCTCTCTAACCCTAATATCATGGGGTGCGATATGCTTTGAATAAGTATAAGGTTTCTCATCTAGCACATTAGCATAATGCTCTAATCCCTCACTTGAGTTCTCATAACAATCTATAATTCTAATCTCATTATCTCTTCTCTGTGCGAAAGTAATTACTGTGCTATCATTCATTCCTAGATCCCACCAAGTTTCTACTTCCAAATTAAGGTCTATTTCAAAATCTCTCACCTTATTTTTCTTTTCTAAATCTTCCATAATACTGCCATAATAACTGCCGGACACTCCAGCTTGAAATGAGCATTCAAACTCTTGTTCATAAGCATCTACGGACATTGTGGCTTTAGCAGCATCTAATTCTTCTTGGGGTATGATCTTGGTTTCACTAGCTTTAAACTGACAAGTAAACCAATCTTTTGTTTCTTTAGCTCTTTGATGTAAATCAAAAAACCAATTACGACCCATTGGCGTACCTATAAAAATGGCGAACCCTTTTCTATCTGACAGACAAGGTCTTAAAATAGTATCAAACATATCAGGAGCTATATTTTGGGTTTCATCCACTATCACTCCATCAAAGTATTGACCTCTTATTGCCGAACTATTCTCAGCACCTATGATTTGTATTCTGGAATTATTAACAGAGAAATCTACCCTCAGTTCTGATTCGTTAAATTTAGTTCCTGGTATGGCAGCAGAAAATTGTTTCATATAATCCCAAGCTGTAGATTTTCCTTGTAGTCGGTATGGCGAAAGAAAGGCGTATCTGGGATAAGGTTTTTTATTAGTAAGTGCAGCTTTAATTAAGTGATTAATAGCGAAGACAGTTTTGCCACCTCTTCGGTGAACAATGATTACATTGAACCGGTTCACATCGCATTTTTTGTGCAAAAATTTTTGGATTTCTCTTGGTTTGTAGGGAATGACGATTTGTTTCATTTTAAAACAAAACCCCCCTAGTGAAGAGTTTGTTTTGGATTATCCTCATAAAGCATTTCGTCTATGGTCATCTCTTTTAAATAGTTAGAAAAGTCTTGAGCTTCTTGTTCGCTTTCAAAGCCATGAAAACTAGAAATAACTATTGGCTTTCCTGAAGTGGGATCTTTCATAATTAAGATCATTGTTTTTAATAAGAGATTATCCATTTTGTTTGTTTATACCTTGTATCAATATTTATCTAACGACAAAAGTCAAAAATGGGGTATGCCAATATAAAACCCCCCATATGTTGTGTTTAACTCCTGGAAAACCACTAATTATTACTAACGATAATTAAACGTTACCGATAACAATTAATTATCGGAAAGATTTAGTTCTTGTTTTGTTCTAATCACATATAACTATTGTGTTTTATATGTGCAAGAAATGCAACACCTCTAATGAAATCAACACTTCTAGCTTATTCTGTCTGCCAAGAAATTGACAGAGGTTGTTCCTTATCGCCTTTTATTGTCAGTTCTGCAGCTTTTCCGTATCGTTTTGATGACAATTTACTAGCAGACCATTGACTAGATGCTACTATAATCTTGTAAAGGTTTACTAAATTCTGTCCGGCTTTGCCGTCTATATCTCCTGACTCTATCTTTGCTTCAAGTTCTAATCTTTTATCTTTCAAGTTTGAAAGCTCTAAGTCTATCGCTAACTCTTTTGCTTTCTGATAACGATCCATCAAATCTGAGTCTGCTACTAATTCTTTTCTAAATGAAGTCCAAGTATAATCTATTTCAGGTTTTTCAAATACCTGGCGAATGGTTAAGCCATCACTTAAATAGTCAATAATAAGATCCGTTAATTTCTTTGTAAGTTTTCTTGGTCTTCCAGCCATATCAAATCCTTTCAAAAGTACCCTTTAAACTGTCATAGATAGTTGGTGAGGCGCTAAGAAAGGGAATAAGTAGCGCCTACACCGATGTTGCAACATAAAATGCCTATAAAGGGTTTATAGTGCATAATTTCCTATATCATACTATATATAGTTTACCAATCAAAAAGACCCTTTTTTTTGAAAATAGGTTTGTCTGTAAATGTGAACGGATTTTTTTTTAAGATCCCTTTCTCCATCATATCATTTAAAATAAGCTGAGCAGTATATGAGGGGAACAAGTTGTCTAATACAATGTTAGTTAGAACTTGTGGCTTAATCATTCCCCCATAATAATCATTCCATAACTGCTGTATCAATTCAATCTTTTCTTCTTTTGTGTAATTGTTTGACCTAGTTTTTTGTAATGGTTTGCCTTTATAAGTGTAAGGCAGGGGGGGAGTTGAAGTTAACTTATTCATCAAATTTCTTTAACCTTTTAAACCCCTTATTAGTTATTATATTAGTTAGTCTTTTCTTCTTAATACTACCCAAATTTTGGTTAGTCACATACCCACCATTTGACAGGGGTAAGACACTTTTTTTAGGGATTTTTAATTGATATAGGTTTGCTGATGTTCTTCTGTGGACAACTAAATAACCATTTTTGACAAGTTCTTTTTTGCATTTTTGAAGAGTATTTACAGAAATGTTTAATTTAGCTGTTAAGGTGCTATTTCTTAAGGTTCTATATTTTTCAGATAATGACCTAATATAAGTGAATAGCTGCTTACTATCATTACATAAATCATCATCCCAAATGATTTGATTAGGTACTATTGTAAAACCCCTTTTTGTCATATCCCTGCTAGACCTATATGGCAAATTTTGGGTAATCACAACCCCCAATTTACCTGGAACAAAAGCAGAACAAATATCTTAATAAAAATAATAATATTTCTTGATATACAATACAAATAGTGTACAAGATAAGTATGAAAGCAAATCAAGTTAATATAAACAAAAGGGAGACAATGAACAAAGAGCAAAAAGAAATAGTAAAAAGAATAAATAAAGCATTTTCTAAATTATATGTTTTAAGCAATATCACTTGGACACCATATAGAGATGAATTATTTAAAATGAATAAAAAAGATGAAAAGCAACACAGAGTTGGAGATTGGTATAAATTTCACAAAAATTCAGCTTCAATTAGTGATTGTGCAAAAATGTTTACAGTAAAACATATTGCTGAAAGTTTGCTTAATCCTAATAAATGGAATGTTGAAGACTTATTAAAAGTAAAAAAATCTTGTGTTTATTCTCAATCAATAGTTAAAAATTATGGAGATAAAATTCAAAAGGCTTGGATTGATGAAGATATATTTTATTTAAGAGATTTAGATTATATTTCTTTAGTAAATTGGGAATTGTATCAAGAACAACAAGAAAAAAAGGTTGCTTAAAGACCGAAACACCCTTTTTAGGGTGTCCGTTGTTAATTACAACGCTGATGAGGTCAGAAACAAAACGAAAGGAAGACAATGAAAATAACACCTAAATACATTGACAAAGTAAGAGATAAACTCAAGTCAATAATAGATAAAGAAAAACTTGATGTTAATATTAACTTTGGAAATGCAACTTATGACAATGATAGTTTTACAATTAAACTAAAAGTGTCATTACCTAACGCTAAATCAGATGAAGAAAAAGCATTAGATTTAGAGTTAAAAACAAGAGAAATAAATAAAAGTTGGATGAAACCTTTAGACCAAACAAAAATATATAGTATGGGAAAAGTGAAATATAGTTTGTGTGGCTATAGACCAAGAGCAAGAGCAAAACCTTTTATTGTTCTTAATCTTTTAGATAATAAGAAATATTTATTATCAGAGGAAAAAGCAGAAAAGTTTTTTGGTCAAAGTGATTGGGAAATGGAAGTAAAAACAGTTGACTTTAAACCAAGAACAAAAGGGGTGGCATAATGTTATTACACTCAATAATTGAAACAATACCATTAATCATAATCTTTGGCTTTTGGGCTTGGATTATACTAGGGGAGGAAAAATAATGGAAACTTTAGAAATGACTTTAAGAAGAGATAGTTTAAGAGAAAAACCAAAGTATAAAGTAAAAAAAGTAAAAAGCTGTAGATTATCTATTTGGGAAAAAGAAATTCTTAAAGCTGAAAAATATGATGATCTTGTTAAAAGAATGGAAAGGAAAGGCAAATAATATGTACGAAGTAAAAATATATAAACAAGGTAAGAAGACTTATAGCGTTAGTTTAATTAGTTGGAAAGGTAAAGAGGGTGTTAGCTTTGGAAAAGCTTTTGATGTTTCAAAGAAGAAAGCAGAGAAAGAAGCCAAAGAAAATGCCGAACTATATAACGCTAAAATAATAAGGGAGTATTAAATGAAAATTTGGACTTATAAACTAGAGTACAATAAAAAT
>Ga0208645_1002498_pt1 | contig 14612 bp, 5 predicted proteins | sample VirMetDEL_Sep_01_FD_184519 | JGI IMG/M metagenome (GOLD analysis project Ga0208645, IMG submission 184519) | Aqueous microbial communities from the Delaware River and Bay under freshwater to marine salinity gradient to study organic matter... | ecosystem: Environmental > Aquatic > Marine >... | reverse complement strand
AGAGTGAGTTCCATACTCCTGGTAACAGCATCCTGGGTGATAGCAATGGTGCACCCCCGGTGGCTGAGAAGACCATCACGGTTGACGACCTGCTGATCTCCAGCGCATTCGTCTACGACCTTGATGAAACTCTTTCTCACTACGACCTGCGTAGCGAAATCTCTCGTAAGATCGGTTACGCTCTTGCTGAGAAGTATGACCGCTACATCTTCCGTGCCATCACTCGTGGTGCACGTGCTGCCTCTCCTGTGTCTGCTACCGGCTACGTTGAGCCCGGTGGTACTCAGATCCAGGTTGGTACTGGTGCTGGTGCCGAGGATGATGCCTATGATTCTGCCAAGCTGGTTGCTGCTTTCTATGATGCAGCCGCAGCTTTGGATGAAAAAGGTGTGTCCTCCGATGGTCGTGTTGCCGTCCTGAACCCCCGTCAGTACTACGAACTGATCCAAGCTGTTGGTTCCAACGGTCTTGTGAACCGTGATGTCCAAGGTACCGCACTGCAAGGTGGTCAAGGTATCGTGGAAATCGCCGGTATCAAGATCTACAAGTCGATGAACATTCCGTTCTTCGGTAAGTATGGTGTGAACTACGGCGGTGCTGTTAGTGATCCTGGTAACACCGGCTCCTTCATTGGCAACTCCCTTGAGGATGCTGACGGTAATGTGACCGGCGTCAACAATGACTACGGTACTGCTGCTGAAGTCGGTGCCACTTCCTGTGGTCTGATCTTCCAGCGTGAAGCTGCTGGTTGCGTCGAAGCTATCGCTCCTCAGGTGCAAGTCACCAGCGGTGATGTTTCCGTTATCTATCAGGGTGATGTGATCTTGGGTCGTCTCGCCATGGGCGCTGACTACCTGAATCCTGCTGCTGCCGTTGAGCTTTATGCTACCAACGTCAAGCCTTCTGCATTCTGATCTTTCTTTGGGAGCCTCTTCGGGGGCTCCTTTTTTTTAATTCTTTATTGAGAATAAAACTCATTTGCAACTATGCCTTACCCTACTACTGGCTCCAACACTGAGCTACAAGCTGTTAATCAGATCCTGGCGTCAGTTGGTCAGGCTCCTGTAACCACGTTGACAACTGAAGAAACATTTGTACTTAGTGAAACCTCTAGGTTTACTGGTTATATTGATGGCACGACTTTGTATACCAATACTAATAATATCCCAGTGGGTACTTATATTGGTGGTGTAGGTGTTACAACTAACACTTCTAGTGCAACCGCTGCTGTAGTGTTTGCACCCAGTGCCGAAATACTTGCAGCAGATACTACAAAACTAACTTCTACATCTCCTTATATTCCGAAAGGTGTGTTAGTTTCTAGCGATCAAATTACTGCACCTGTTAAAGTAATCAGCGGTCCTACAGCAAATGGTTCTAATTGGGACTACGATATAACGCTTGCAGACGGTAATCCTAACACCAATACTGCAGCAAATGCTGTACTTTCTCTTGACCCTATTTACTATCAATATACTATTAACATTAGTCAGACTGTTTATAGTCCTGATGACCAAAAAACTTTGACTCAATCTAATGTTACAAGTAGAGTTGAAACTCAAACCAACCCGGACGTTGCGATTGCACTCAACACCCTGAGGGAAGTCTCACGTGAAGTACAGAGTGAAGGATGGTCCTTCAATAAAGAATACGATTACCCAATTACACCTGATTCTAACAACGAAGTAAGGATTGCTAATAACATCCTACAAATGGATCTTAACAGAAACCAACGTGTTGAAAATATTGATAGAGAATCAGTAAACCGTGGAGGTAAACTCTACGACAAAAAAGCCCACTCTTATAAGTGGACTGACGAAACAGTTTATGTTGATATTACTTGGAACTTTGATTGGGAAAATATCCCACAACCTATCCAAGCATATATTGTAGCACGTGCTGCAGCTATTGTGTCTAGCCGTATTATTGGTGATCCCAATCAATACCAAATGCTACAACAAAAAGAAGCTTATGCTCGTGCTATGGCTATGGAGTATGAGTGCAACCAAGAAGATGTATCGTTCTTTGGATCTCCTAAGAGCGGTAATTACTATCAACCATACCAACCGTTCCATACTCTGCATCGCTAATGCCAGCAATTACACAACTAACGCCTAACTTTCTTGGGGGCGTTTCTAAACAAATTGATGAGAAAAAGCTACAAGGCCAGGTAACTGAATGCGTCAATGGGTATCCTGATCCAACCTTCGGTCTTCTAAAAAGACCTGGCATGAAACATATCAGTGTATTAAAAGATACTAATGGTAATGTTATTAACCCAGCAACACTAGTAGATGCCAGTTGGTTTTTCATTGATAGGTCTACAGCTGGTTCTTACATTGGTTGTATTAAAGGTGCTAACATTTATGTTTGGACTGAAAATGGAGCACCTTGTACTATTACCGATAACGCTGGTACGTATCTAACTGATTACGATACTCCTGAAACAGCACCCCTTTTTCACTTCCGTAGTATTCAAGATACCACAATTATTACCAACAAAGCAGTTAACACTGCTATGCAAACAGCACCGACTCCAACTTTAGATGGTGTTGCCACAATCAAATTGCTTGGTATAGATGATAGTGCATATCAAGTTACTATCCAAGGGGAAAAGATAGAAGTTTTCCCACAACAGGGAGCAAATCCAGCCACCTTTGCTGATATGTTGGTGTATGATGGTGCTAATAACCAGCATACAACGCACCACCTAGTAGATGCAATTGTTGATAAAATTGATACTGAACAGACCACTAATAACTCTAACTTTAGTGGTAAATGGTATATTGAAGGGTATTTAAATAGTCTTGTAATTAGACGAACTACAGGAACTGATGCAGTTATAACTGGCTACACTGCTCCTACCGGTGATCCAGTGAGTTTTACCATTTCAGGTAATGGTGGTATTACAAATAATTACCTTGAAGTATTTCAAAATGAAGTCAGTGATGTAAGTAAACTACCTCTAGAATCACGTCATGGTGATGTTGTAAAGATACAAAATACTCTTGCCCAAGAGGATGATTATTATGTAAAATATGAGGCTTATGATGGTGCCTATGGTGCCGGTTATTGGACAGAAACTGTATCACCATCTGCATCCCCTGGTGTCAATGCAGATACCATGCCTCATGAGTTAGTCAATACAGGACAGTTTACTTTTACATTTGGTCCCATTGATTACACACCACGTAAAACTGGTGATGACCTGACAAGTCCTAACCCTTCTTTTATTGGTAAAAAAATTACCTCTACATTTTTTTATAGTGACAGGTTTGGTGTGTTGTCTGAGGACAATGTATTTTTGGGTGTAGCTAACGACAGGAAAAACTTGTTTGTAAAGTCAGCTCTTGTACAAACTGCATCAGATCCTATCGATCTAAACGTGTCTAGCGTTAGACCTGTTAAACTGTCTGACGTGTTACCGTCTCCTCAAGGTCTTATTCTATTCAGTGCTCAACAACAATACCAACTGTACACTACAGATTCTGCAGCGTTAACTCCAACTACTGCTGTAATTAAAAGCCTTTCAAATTATGAAATGGCTACTGATGTGGCTCCTAAAGATGTTGGCACAACCCCTGTATTTATTACTAAAGTACCGGGTTACACTAAATTGTTTACACTGGCTCTACGTGATATCGAACAACCACCTATTGTTGTTGACATCAGTAAGACTGTTTTAGAGTGGATTCCCGATACAGTAGATGGTCTCACTGTAAGTCCGCCTAACTCTGTTGTTATACTGAGTGACAGAAGTACTTCGTACTTTTATGTATATAAATACTATAACAACGGTGAGCGTGATTTGTTCCAATCTTGGGTTAAGTGGAAAATCCCTGGAACTATTGAATCAGCAGAAATTATTAACGATACTTTGTTTATCGTATCTCAACATGAAAGTGAGTATACACTAGAATCCATTACGCTAGATGAAATTCCATCAGGTACTGTAGTTTCAACTACTGATAATTTTAGTGGTAATGCTTGTCTAGATATGGCTACACGTCCTGTCAGTCCTGATGGTGGGACTACAGATCCTGTTGTCTATGACGATACAAACGACGTTACTAAGATCTACGTACCGTACACACCTATTGCAAATAAAGAAGCTGCTATGCTTCTGACTGTTCCTACAGCAGATAAAGGTACAGACGCTGAGCTGGATTCTGATCAAGGTTATTGGGCTGTTGCTACTGAACGTACCGAAATTGGTACAGGTTTCCGTTACTTTGAAGTAAAGGGGGACTTTGCTGATTATGCCGACGGTATTGTTGTCGGTTATAACTATGACTTTGATGTTGAACTACCTAAGTTTTTTGTAAAACTAGATCAAGCAAAAGCTGTTTCAGATTATACCGCAACTCTAACTGTTTCCAGAGTTAAATTTTCTATCGGACGTACTGGTGTTATTAGGTTTGAAATCAAAGCAAAGGGATCTAATGAATGGAAAGAGATTCAAAACACCATAGATGCTGACATCTACAGTGGAGACACAAATCCTGTAACACTTGAAAAAGTCTTTACTTTACCTATCCACCAACGAAACACTAATTTTGAACTTAAAGTGACAAGTAATTATCCGTACCCTGTATCGTTGGTATCAATGATGTGGGAAGGTATGTATTCTCCACGATTCTATAGGAGGTCTTAATAATGGCACTATTTGCAGGAATTATGGCCGGTATTGGTGCTGTAACAAGCATTGCTGGCGGTATTATGGGCGCTAGTCAGGCATCATCTAATAACGCCCGTGCTAGGAGAGCGCAAAGAGAGCAAGAAGAATTTAACCAAAAGATTGCTGACTTAACAAACGAGTATAACGATAAACTTGATGAAGCCGATAAAGCTAATTATTACGCCATGCGTGATTTTAGCTACGAAACTAGTCTAACAAACTGGCAACGTGGTGCTGAAATCCAAGACTTTCAATATCTGAATACTCTCAAACAGTTTGAAAAAAGCCAAACTATTGGTCTACAAAATCTAGGTCTTAACGCTCAAGCGGCTGAACAAGCTGTTGCAGGTGAGATCGGTAGTCTAAATGATATGTTCATTCAACAAGGTTTCCAAAAGGAAACTATGATGAGTGCACTAAAGCAAACTTTAGCCACAGCTCGCCTTGAAACTGCACAACAAGGGTTTAAATTAGCAGGCATTATGGATTCCCAGAAGCTTGGTGCTGCAAAAATCCAAGACACTGTTAATCAAATGTCAGCAGAAGGTTCTTTACAAAAAGAATCTGCTCTTGTTGAAAGTTTAATCGCACAAGGTAAAACTGATCTAATGCAAGCTGGGGTAAGTAAAGCAAAAGCAAAGCAATCTAACCTGGCTGCTTTACATCGTGGCTTGATGGCTCTAGATATCCAACTTTCTGGTAAAAGTAAACAGGCTGCTATTGCATTGGCAGAGCTTAATTCACAATCAAGTTTAGCTAAAGAAGGCGTTCAATTAAACATTGAGAGCATTAATAATACTATTGATGCTGCTTTAGAAGAACACGATTATAACAACCGTGTTATGCAAGCTAACATGCAAAGTGCTATTGGACAGGCTCAACGAAATATTCAAGACATTGCACTTCAAAAAGAAGTAGCTGATGTAAACACCAGGGCATCTATGATGTTAATGCCTGAACGTCTGTCGTATGATCCCGTTCCTCAACTTCCACCTGAACGTATCTTTGTCGAACGTATGGAAGCTATTCCTGGTTATGTTCCACCAGCTGCACAGCAAAACGTATGGGCACCTCTTATTCAAGGTGTTGGTTCTGCTGCAGGTGCATTGATGGCTAATGTAGATAACGAAGGAAAGTGGAGGGGTTAAATTATGGCACGCATTCAATATCAACCCGCTTCACGAAAGAAAGGGTTTCAACCACAGGAAATTAGTTCAGCAGGTATAGCTCGGATGCGTGAAGAAAGCAACCGACTTATACAAGGTTTGGAAAAGAACCGTCATGCTGAAATGGAACAGCGAGATAGGGAGTTTCAAGCATTACAATCTGATGCAGCATACACCGAACTCATCACAAGAGAAAACAAACAAATCGAGCTACAAAATTTACGAGATGAACAAGCTGGAAAATTAGCAGCTATTCAGGAAGAGCAAAAGCAAGCAGAGTATGACGCAAAAGCTTTTGAATCTATTGTAGGAACTTTAGGGGCTTTTAGTGAAAGCTTAGGTAAGCTTTCTCAGGCACGTACTGCTAAAATGCAGAAGGACCAGGCAACTTTAGCTGCTAATCTGGCTGCAGATTTTGTTAATACTCCTCAGTACCAAGAATGGAGAGATGCCGCATTCGCACAGCTTAAGGGTGGTATTGCTTATAACGCTGCTAATGCTCAAGACGGTATAGAAAGTGGTCGTTCAAGACTTCAAACCCTAATTAGCCAGCAATCTAACCCTGGTTTGGGAGCTTATGGCCGTAGAGTTCTAGAAAATGAAATTTTAAAAAAGAACTTTACTTATGCATTTGAAAACAATCAACAAGGTACTGAGAAAGTTTATACAGCCCCAGATGGTAGAAAGTTTGCTGGTATTGAGACTCTGCGTGATAGATCTTTATACAGATCTCTTGCACAGCAAACACGGCAGGAAGTATTTAGTTATCTAGGTATTGTTGAACCTGGTAATTATAGTGATGCACTTGCGGCTATTAATACTTTTGTCGAAACTGGTGCAAATAATGCAGCACGTAAACAAGAGAAGTTTGTACTAGACAACATTGAACATCGTGCTAAAACTCTGGAGTCTACTGGTACTGTAGAAGGTATTACTGCAGCATTCTCAGATAGAATGTCAGCTTTTGGAGCCACTGCAGCTCATGAAGGTATAGCTGCACTTGCAGATAATACAGCAATTCCATTAGAAGTTGTTGCTAATCTTAAGCTAAGGGGTGAAAAAACTTACGCTGAAGAGTGGGGTAAAAACAGATGGCCTGAGTTTCAAAAACGTAGAAATGCTGCTATTTTAAAAGAGCAAGCTCTTGAAGATAAACTTGAAGCAGCAGAAGAAAAGCAATGGGTTGTTGATAACATTGCTAACATTAGGGAAGCATATAGACAAAACCCTAAGCAGGCTGCACAATTAATGCAAGATCGTTATTATTCAAAAGGAAAAACATTACCTTCTTTGATTAAAGAAATTGAAGCAGATGCTTTTAAAAAAGCTGCTAACGAAGCTGAAAACTCTTTGAAAGTAAAATTTGACGCTGGTATTTTAGATCTAAATTTTGTTAATAGGTTGCCCCCTAGTTTACGTGAAAAAGGTGCAAAACTATTACAAGCACAAGAAGAGTCTAAGTACGGTCCAGAAGCACTGGGTATTAAAAAAGGGTTTCGTGCTACGGCACGTAAGCTGACTGGCATTGATCCTAATGAAGGGAATGACAGCCCAATTACTTACTTGGCACACGCTAGACTTGAACGTGAATATAAAAAAGCACTAGAACAAACTCAAGATCCTAAAGCAGCCCTAGAAATTGTAAACGATTTACTTGATAAAGGTGCTGCTGGTGATAAAACCAGTCCTTTTTATAAAGAAACTGGCACCAATAATCGTCTTACATTTCCTAACATTCAATCCTCTTCTGTTGATCGACAACAGATGAATTCTTATATTGATAAGCAAATGCTTAAATATGGTACGGAAACTGTAAACCGACCTTTTGCTTTGGCATCCGCTGATGAAATGGATGCCTCTTATCAGTCTTCAGGAATGCCAGGTTCTGTTATTCAGTACCCTCCTGGGATCATTCGTTTTGCGGATCAATACGGTTTTAAATATAGTGAAGTGTTTAACGCCGCACGTCAAGCAAACAATGCAGCAACAGGAGATAAAAAGCCGTTGCTTCAACCAACACTCAGTACAGACTTTGTAGACGAACAACACCCTGACATTAGACATTTGTTGATGTCTGGTAATTCAAGTCAAGCCTTACGTGGTTTTGCTTCTAGCACTCAAACTTTAAATAATCACTTACGCGGTGATTTTAAACGTAGTCCTACTGGAGCAATGACTTACGAGGATAACGGTCAACTTTACAGAGAATCTGGTAAAGCACTTCAGTTAGCTGGATTTACAGTACGTGAGCATCCAGATTTTGGTGGTGTTGCTCCTGTCCATTCAAGTAACGGTTACCATGGTTATGGGGAAGCTTTTGACGTTACACATCAAACTGGTGAATATAACGCTTCAATTGAAAAAACTCGTAGATTGAAAGAAGTTATTCGATCATTGAATTTATTTGCAGAAGTAATTGGTCCCGGTGATGGAGACCCTAATCACGAAACTCATCTCCACTTAGGAGGTTTAATGCGACCTACTACGCAAGAAGATATTAACGCTATACTTGCAGTACAATAGCTATTTTTTTTAAAACATGGACCCTTCAGAATATTTAAATGTAGGTGAAGATTTTGTACTGGACGCGGAAGAACGTCAACGTCAACTCTCTAACGAACAAATTTCAGACATTCAGCAGAGACTTGCGGCTACCCAAGGGCAGCTTGAGACAAACCAACCAACTTCAGAACAACCTTCTACGGTAGGACAAACTACACCTACACAAACCGAACTTCAATCTACGGATGAAGAAATGGTAGAGTTTAATGGGCAAATGTACCCTAAATCAGCTCTACAAACTACGACTAATATTTTTGGTCAGGAGGTTGTTAATTTAACTCCAGAGGCAGCTCGTAAACAAAACAGACACTCTCCTCAAGGAATTTCATATTTAGGTCAACCTTTAGGTGAAGCTACAACTCAAGTTCGGGAGCGTCTTTCTGCTCCTGGACAGGGTTTGTTTGATACTGTTGCGGAGCTTTTTAATAAAATTCTCCCTAAAAATATTCAAATTCCAACGGCAACCAAATACGAAGATAACGTAGCACAAGCTGTAAGAACTATATCTTCTGTCGTAACACCCACAGTACTGCTTCAAGGTGCTGGTATGCAGGCTGGCGCTGCCCTTCAAAGTAAGGTTGGTGCTAAGCTAGGTGAAACTGCCTTTATGAAGTTTGTAGGGGCTAGAGGAGTAGAGGCTGGTGCTAGTGCAGCAGTAGGTGCTGTCGTTAGTGATTATGAAACTGGCGACAACTTATCTGGTACAATTAAAAAAATGCTGCCTGCTCAATGGGATTTTATCCCTGATAGCTGGGCTACTCTTGATAGTGACGGTCCAGATGAAAAGCGCCAAAAGAATGTTAATGAAGATCTTGGTTTAGGTTTTCTGATTCCTTTTGTTGGATTTGCAGGAAAATTTGCTTCAGCAGTTGATGAAGTAAAACAAGTATTCAAAGCACCACCTATTATCGTAGGCGAAACGGAACAAGCAGTTAAGTACTTGGCTGACAATGCACCAATGGCGAAAAGCTTGGATGCTGAAGAAGCTATCTACCAATACTCAATTAAACAGCAGCAAGATCTAGACGAGCTTGGATACTATAATGTGTCCAAAAATCCTGATGGTGATGTTGCTCTAAAAGGTGTGCATGATTTGTTTGACTGGAATGAAGTTGGTCTTAGGTCAGTAGACGACTTTGGGATCGTTGGTGCTAGTATTGATGCTGCTCGTATTCAAGCCAACAAAGGTACAGTGTATGGACGTTTAGGTAATTTTATCAGCACACCAGCTTTACGTTATGGTGTAGAAACACCTGGTGGTGTTGAGGACATTACAATTGGTTTGGCACAACAACTTAAAGAAGCTGATCGTGTTGGAATGGTATCTGCTGATTGGGCCGTTACTGCTGATGAAGTACAACAAGCTGGTGAAAATCTTGTCTTGGAGTTGTTTGATCCTAGTGTAGGTATTGATGACATCAAACGTATTCTTGAACCAAATATCATTAAAAATGAGTTTGGAGTAGATGTACTTACTGAGTCTGGATATACAGATGCTTTGTCGTCTATTAACAGTATGGTTAAAAACTATACTAATATGGATGTTGCAAAAGCACAGGCTTACACTGCTACTTCTATTTCTGGTCAAATTGCAGATTTATCTGAAGGCATCCGAGTTAATAGGGGTTCTACTTCTATTGAAAATGCCCAAGAAAAACTACTTGACAACATTAACTTTTTACAGCAACTTGTAGGATCCACACGCTACTATGCAACTAAAAAGCGTGGCTTGTTGGCGCTTGGTGAGCGAGTTAAGAACTTTGGTAAATCACCTGAAGAGATTGCACTTGCTATTAAAGAAGCGTACCCTCAAGCACTACGTGGTATTCAAAAAGAAAGTGAAAAGTTTACTGAAAGTTGGATGTGGTTACAAGATAACGCACCCGACACTTTAGATACTTTCCTTGAATTGTACGAACTTAGCGATGGTAGGATTAATACTATTGCTAAGATGAACGAAGACATTCTTAATAGTTTTGTTCGTTGGCGTCCAATTTATGACGGTAATCCTGAGGCACCAAATATCTTAGCACAAGCTGTAAGAAGTAATTATTTTAACTCTTTGTTGTCGTCTCCTGGCACTGCTGCTAGAGCGTTGTATGGTAACCTCAGTGGTCTTATTGCTGAACCAATTGTTTATTTTGGTGGTGCTTTGCTGCGTAAAGATATGAAATCACTCCAACGTGGTTGGATGGCATATAGTGCTATTTGGGATACACAGAAAAACGCATTACCTTATGCTGGTCAGATGTTTATGAAAGCATCTCAAAATCCAAACAGCATTAAAGGTCAAGCTCGTCTTGATACAATTATTAAGAATGAAGCTAAACTAGAGCAGTACCGCTACATTGCTAAAATTGAAGCAGATAAAGGTAATCAAGGTTTCCAATTCTTGGTCAACCTTTATGAACAACAAATGGCAATGGCTACTGATCCTGTGTTCAGACTTGTGCCTAACATGTTCTCAGGCTTTGATGCTTGGACTGGTGCAACTCTTGCTAATGCTCAAGCAAGATTCCGTGCTATGGATGAGTTGGACCGTTTAGGTGAAGCTGTTACACCAGAAAGGGTTAAAGAGCTAGCTACTAAAGAATATGACAGCATGTTTGATGCTAACGGTATTATTGTAGATCAAGCTGTTAAGTATAACACTGCTGATATTGCTTTAAACCTTGAAACAGGTTTGACTAAACAAATCAACGGATTGCTGGAAACGCTGCCAGGACTTACACCTTTCTTGACGTTTCCAAACACAATGATGAATGTAGTTAGAGTTGCTGATGATTATGTACCACTACCACTACGTTCTTTCCAACAAGATGTAAACGAATTAGCATATACTTCTACACAAACTTTTATGGAAAATCCAGAATTGGTAGAAACTATTCTATCTAAACGTGGATACCAAATTGATCAAATGGATGAAATTGCTAAACTCAATTCATTGATTGATTTGAAAAATAGAACTCTTGGTAGAAAAGCTATTGGTACATTCGTTACCTCTATGGTTATTGGTAGTGTTATTAAAGACAAACTATTTGGTGATGGTTTGTTTAGTGTTACTGGTGACGGTTCTGTTGATCGTCAGCTAAACACTGCACGCCAAAAGAATAGCAACTGGAAAGCTCGTTCCGTTATTGGACCTGGTGGTACTCGATTTGAGTATAACGAACTGCTTGGGCCTGGTCTTAGCAACTGGGTAGCACTTGTAGCTAACATTGCTGATAACTTTGATATGCTAGGGGAAGCTGCTACAGAGAACTTCTTTGAAAAAGCTTCGTTTATTTTGGGTGCTGCTTTGACTGATCAAGCTGCTTTGTCTGCATTACGTCCGTTGGTAGAAGTTTTAAGCCAAAACGAATATGCTGCTAACCGTTGGGCTGCAGGACAACTTAACTCTCTTGGTCCACTGGCTGGAGCACGTAATGAGTTTGGTCGTATTCTTGACGGTGGCCTGAAAGAGCTTAACAACGATATTATTGATCAACTGCGTAATCGTAACCAAATGATTGGATTGATCGATACCAGCAATAGAATGCCTACTGTCATTAGTCCTATTACTGGTGAAGCCCCTAATAAGTACAGTATGCTACAACGTATTTATAACTCACTATCTCCTGTAAAGATTCATCCAGCTATGAGCAAAGAGGAGAAGTTCTTAGTAGATATTGAATATGACGTATCTTCAGCATTTAAAAAACGTAACGGTGTTAGTCTTACAGCACAAGAACGTGCCGCCCTTAATGCTGAAATGGGACGCCAAGGTGTATTCCGGCGTGAAATCAATCGTATTCGTAAAACTGCAGAAGCTCGTAATACTATTCAAGAATTGAAAGTAATGCGTAGAAGTTTTGTAGGATCTGAAGAAGTACCAATTGCAAAGTATGACCAAATACATATGATGTTAGGTCAAGCTCAGCGCGATGCTGAAGATAAAGCCTTTGCATTTATGGACTCTGATTTGCGCCATGCGATTGAACAACGTATTCAGCTTCAAAAAATGAATAATTTAAGAGCAGAACAAGGTATTATGCCTATTACAAACCGTTACTAATTAACAAATCATGTCGTGTGCTGACGTACAAACAATTCAATCTGGAAACGGGTCAAAGACACAGTTTTCTTTTGACTTCCCGTACATTTTTAAATCTGAAATCCACGTTTACTTTTGGAACGCTACAACTAAAGAATGGGACGAAAAACTCACGACTGATGCCACTTATCCCTGGCGAATTGATGACGCTAACCCAACCATTGTAGAGTTTACTAGTACTGCTCCACCCGCACCAGCAACTACAACTGAACCAAATGAACCAGCAGATGTTGACAACGTTAAGATCCGTCGTATTACCAACACTGACGACATCCGAGCGTTGTTCAATCCTGGTTCTGCCATTAGGTCCGATGACCTGAACAAGAACTTTGAGCAACTTCGTTATGCGTTGCAAGAAGCTAACTGCCCTGGTGTTCCTGAAGATGTTGAACAATACCTAAAAGATTATTATTGGGATAAATTTGACCGCACTATTTATAGTGCATCAGAAACACCTTGGGTTAGTGATGATGATAAAGTTGCTACCACAGAAGCTATTGATAACCGTGTTGACGCCAAGATTGACACTGCTATTACAACTGACATCACTGGCGCAGATGGTATCGATGTAAGACCTAATACTTCAAACGGTACAACCGTTATTGGTATCCAAGAAGGTGGTGTTGATGCTAATCGACTTTTAGCAGACGATATTATTATCGAAAGTGAGGGTTTAACCGATTCCCAAAATAGTTCTTTTAATGATGACCGTCTTGTTTCTGCTGCTACCGCTGAACATCGTTATCGTAATTATGTAACAAATCCTGGTGAAGCTGCGCCGTCTATTATTAATAAATTAAAGGGTCAGGTTTGGCTTGAAAATAACGCAGATAGAACTGTCAGTATTTTTGACGGTAGCAATTGGGTTGGTGTTACATCTGGTGGTACATTTACCACACAACCTACTACTATTTATGTTGATAGGTATAGTGGTAATGATGCAAATAATGGTAGGCGTATTATCAACCAAGTACGTACTATTAAACGTGCTCTTGAACTTGCTAATGATGGTGACTACATTTCAATTGCCCCTGGTGTTTATCAGGAACAATTGCCTCTAGATATTACCCAAAAGAACCTATCAATTGTTGGTGACTCTATTCGTAGTGTCTTTGTGCAGCCATTGTCTAACTGCGAAAGCAAGATGCAAGATCCATATCAAACTATGGAAGCTGAGCAAACTTCTGGCGGTGGAACTACTAACCCTGATTATTGGAACGTAAACAACCAGAATTATGTTGATGCTGTAATGTTCCGCTGTAATAGCGGTACTTATATTTCCAACATGACTTTTGTTGGTATGAAAGCTGATACAACTGGCGTAGACCCACACCCTATTGATGCGTACAACTCCTCTACCAATCCTACAGGCCTGCCTAGCTATCAGGGTTGGATTTTTGGATTCTTGCCAGGGGCAAAGATTACGAAGTCACCGTACATCCAAAACTGTACGAACTTTACCGATAGCCAGATTGACAACTCTAGTGAGTACAATACCAATACAGTACCTCATGGTACTGCTGGTGATTTGACCTCTGAATTTACTGGAGGTGGTATTATTATTGACGGTGCTAAACCTGCATTTACCAGTAAACTGCGGTCAATGGTTGCTGACAGCTTTACACAAGTTGGTCTTAAAGGTCCGGGCATCTTTGTTACCAACAATGGTTACACACAACTAACCAGTAGCTATTCATTCTTTGGTCATTATCACCTCAAGGCACATAATGGTGGTCAAGCAAACCTTGCTGCATCAACTACTGACTTTGGTGATTATGCATTGGTTGCAGACGGTAAGTCACCAAATGCAATTTTTACTGCACAAGTTAACAGTGCAGGTGGTTACCTTGCCGGAGCTGACAAGGTAAGAATTGATAACATCTCAACTTTTGATCTTGGAAGTGGTAATACAGGTGTACCTGCCACTAATATGGTGGTGCAAATTGGATCAGATATTTACCCAATTATTAATTGGAACAGTACAACTAACGAGATCACTATTTTCAGGGCAAACGCAACGAATGCTTCTCTGAATGATGGCTTAGCTTCTAACGTTGCAGATAATGCTACTGTCTCATTCTACTTCCGTTCTATGGTCGCATCTAGCGGTCAC
>Ga0208645_1002493_pt1 | contig 14627 bp, 12 predicted proteins | sample VirMetDEL_Sep_01_FD_184519 | JGI IMG/M metagenome (GOLD analysis project Ga0208645, IMG submission 184519) | Aqueous microbial communities from the Delaware River and Bay under freshwater to marine salinity gradient to study organic matter... | ecosystem: Environmental > Aquatic > Marine >... | reverse complement strand
AGCATTGGCTCTTCCAGTGGCATAAACAGTTCTTCTTCCCTTTGAAAGTCTTGTGTTACTTCAAAAGATTCTCGGTATTCTTCTTGTGGAAACATCTGCTCAAAGATTATTTCTTCTTCATAGATGTACTCGGGCTCTTCAAACGTGTCATACTCTTGGTCAAACATAGGCTCTTCAAAATAACCGTACTGTTCTGGCTCTTCAAAAGTGTCATACATGTCATACTCTTCTTGATACCCATAATCGGGTTCTTCTTCATAGTAAGCCACTGAATCTTCTTGTCTATACCCTTGACAGAACGGTCCGTATTGTGGGTCAAGGTCACACTGTAAATCATCGTAAGCTTCCCAGTACCCAGTACAACTATAATCGTTAAGAGGATTACTACAGTCAACAACATTACCTGTACCTGTACCATACAAAGACCCACCACTTTCTAAGTTTTGGTTCTTGTCTGTGTTGTTCCAGTCTGTATCGGCACAAGATTTAGAGTTAGTTGAGCCGGTGTTACACTCATCATGGAATAGATATTCATATACTTCAGCATTACCACTACCAACCTCACCAATTAAAACATCATGGTTAATAATATCTAATGCACCATATCTATACTCAAAGGTATCGTTAGTCCATAGTATAACTTCAAAACTGTTATCAGATGCACGGTTGTATTCACGCATATCATACCAACCAAAGACTGTCTTATCATTAAAACTTTTAGCTAACATGCTTGAATCGTTATCTCTTATGAGGTCAGTCCAAAAAGGTAACATAGTATAAGTATACTGATTAGCTAAAGGGTCTGGTGTATAATCCGAGCAATAAGCTCCAGAGGTTTTAAAGTGAAGGCAACCATTTGTGGCTATACGGGCTTGAGTAAATTCTTGACCATAAAAGTCAAAGGTAAACCCTAAATTAAAAACAGCCGAAACTTGGTCGTCTCCTGCGTTTAGACTAGTAGTTCCTGATTGATTTGTAAGGTCTATTAAAGACTGATTAGCTTCGTATATGTACGTACTAGATACGTTTAAACTAAGCAGACACGCTATTGCGTAGCATAGAATTCTTTTTTGCATTGCCTTTTAGTTTTAGTTTTAGTTGTGTATATAACCTTGACTGCCCCGACAACATCTTTGTTTATCTTGTCTCTGTTAGGGTTTCTATCGTGTGTGCATTGCTGTATAAAAAGTTTCTCTTGGTCTTTAGCGTCAGGTCTACGAGATGCGTTGTCAGCCCAAGCTGCTGATGCTTCTTTACCTATCTTACCTTGGTAAGGGCAAGGAGTACCAGCCATTTCCATAGCTTTAAATACTCTAGGGTCTTGACATAGTATCGAGACGGAAGCTACTTTCATACCGGTATCATAGAGATACTTGGAAAGTTTTAAGCGTTCACAGTTAGTATCAGTAACTGTACGTCCTGTAGAGAACCCAAACACTTGCCCTTGAAAGGCACCAGAACGTCCTACAGTACAAAGGTCTTGAGAGTAAGACATAATACTAGGAGCTATAGCAGAAGCAGGGGGTGCTTTACTGCGTACATTCTGATTGATAGTCTGAGTAGAATTAGACTCGTTAATGTTTCTGTTTGTGTTATCAGATTTTGAGTTATTCTCATTAACATTTTTGTTATCAGTTGTAACATTTGAATCTGAAGTAGATTGATTAACGTTGGTGTTGCTATTAGTATTTGTATTATTACTAGTAGAATTACTATTGTTATTTACGTTCTGATTTACTGTAGAGTTTACAGTAGAGTTAGAAGTAGAAGTAGATGTGTTAACGTTGTTATTATTATTGGTATTACTGCTTGTAGATGTGGAAGTATTAACGTTGTTGTTTGTATTATTTGAGGTATTAACATTCGTATTATTATTGGTCGATGTATTAGTATTAGTATTTACATTGGTGTTAGCATTTGTATTACTATTAGTATTAGTGTTTGTGTTGGTATTATTATTAGTATTATTATTGGTGTTCGTATTTGTAGTCACCGTATTATTAATAGTAGTTAATCCATTGTCTTCACAATACTGAGTACCTGAAACACAGTCACCTGTCTGGTCTGCTTGTGCACCAAACGAAACTGCTAACAGCCCTAGTATAAATAATGGTCCAATAAACCCTAGATTTATGTCTCCTCTTCTCACCTTTTCTCCTATTTAGTTTTTGATGTTGATGTGTATAGTCCAAACCAAGCTGCTCCTGCACCTACAACAATAGATACAAAGCCTGATTGTTCCATAGTTGGTTCTATAAGGTCCATGAACCAAAATGTAGTATAGTATAATAAAAACATATAGACACTAAGAAAAGCTCGAGGTATAATCCTCCAGCTATCTATGGCTTGTGCCACAAAGATTAATTTTTGATAAGGGTTATCGTTCTTGATATCCTCTAACTCTCTTATCCTATCTTTAAGTTGTGACTTTTCTTGAAGCAACTCCATAAACTTATTAAGGTCTATCTCTACCTCATTTCTGTCCATGTCGCCACTAAAGCCACCCATCGGATTCTGTTGCATAATGCCCTCTATTATTTTTTAACTAAACTACCACCAAAGTACATACCAATAATGGCTGATACAAGGTTTGTATCTAATTGTGTTATTACCAAGCCTTGAAAAGTCACCCATTGAAATACTTCTCTACCATCAGTAAAGAAAAGAAATCCTGGTTGAAATAATGTGTAACCAACTGTTACATCTACATCTGGATAAAAAACAGCTACCATCTTAGGAAGAACAACAATAGCAAACACTGAGGTTAATGCTATGATACGTCTTGTCCATTGGAATCCTTTGTCTTGTACGTTACGTGCAGACTCTACAGCTTTAAGTTGAAACTCTCCACGAGTAATCAACATCTTCTGCTCATCTTGTTTAGCCTTCATCTTCTGAGACCATAGGCTTAGTACACTACTGAGCAGTGTAGAACCTAGCATAGTTATAATTTCAAATGGGAACATCGAACGCTTCCTCCATAAGTTCTTCGTAAAGATTTCTAAAGTTTTCTAGTGTCATAAAACCTAACCCTTGTCCTATTTGATGCATTCTGTAAATGTTATAGGCCAGTTCAAGTTGTTGTTCAGTGTATAGAAGCATTATTGTTTTTGTTTACCATATACATCTTCTAAATCTTCAGGAGAAGTTGTAAAAATATCCATTTCATTTTTAATGATATCAGTACGTTTTCTACGGTCTTTTAGATTTTGCTTATGTGCTGTTGGATTACTTTTACGTTCACCATAAGTCTGAGGTTTTAACCAACGATTATTTATTATGTCAGTAATTTTTTTAGCATCACCTTGTTCTAAAGCTTTTTTTATTAAGTTCATGTTTGTTCCACCAATGTCTTTTCGTACTTTAGCTTTAGGATTATAAACAGTATCTAGAAAATACGCTAAATTAGTTTCTTTAGAATCTTCTAAGTTATTATCTCTTTTAAATTCTTCGTATGCTTCTTTATGAATTTTGTGAGTAAATTGAAATAAACCAACACCTTGTTTGCTGTTACCAATTTCATTTTGCTCGTGGCTAAAAGAACCTTTGTAACCTAAGTCTTCAATTCCAGTTTCTTTATCAATACTCGCAGTAATTCCAAGTACAGCTTCTGGTCGTAAACCGTAATCAAATAAATAATTGACAACAGTATTCCTGTTTAAATCAGCATCTGTTTTTTTATACTCAAGTTCTTGTTCAGCTATTTGTTCAGGAGTAAATACATTCCCAGCTTCTTCTCTAACTTCTTCCACAATATTTCCTTTATTAAACCTTCGTCTAGTTAAAGCTTCTTGTAAAGTTTCTGTTTGAAAAGGTTCACCATTAAGATACTTGCTTCTTCTTTGTTCAGGTTTATCAGTAGCAGAATCTACATCAACTTCACCACCACCAAACTTTTTCTTTCTTTTTTTGTTTAGTTCTTTATCCCTAGCTTCTATTAGTTTTCTTTGCCAAACTTCAAACTCTGCACTTATTTGAATAATAGATGCATCAATCTTTTCTATTTGTTTATCACGGTCCTCTGCTTCTATGTTTTCATTTACATAATCTCGTTCAGCTTGTTTACGTGCTTTACTTAGTTCTTCCATTGTTTTTGTGTACTCAAGATATTTAACACGCTCACCTACATTAATGTTCTGAGGTCTTAATTTAATCCCTACTCCATATGCAACAGCTTCCCAAGGACTATACTCTGTTGCAAAGGATGACCCTCTAGCATAAAGCTCTCCGTCTTCTCCTCTTTCCTCTCCTCTTATTGCTTTTTGTCTTTTCTTTTCAGCATAGGAACCAGGAACTAAAGGCATATTAGGTAGTTGTTTACTTAAGTAATTTTTCATAAGCTTACCAGCTTTTTCTAGACCTCCGTCATCAGGAAGTATTCCTTTAATTGGTTGCCCTGTAAAAGGGTCACTTTTAGTTGCAAAAGTATAACCAACATCATACCAAATACCACCAGGTTGAAGAGGTGCAGGAAGAAGAGGAATAGCTGTTGAAGTTTCTTTTTGCTCAAAAATATCTCCACCAGGAATCCAACGACTTACATCTAAAAACATTGGGTCTCCTGCAGCTGAATTCATAGGAAGTCTTAGAGTTGTAGAAGATAAAAAAGGAACGCCAAACATTTGTTTTGAAGCGTTGTCTCTCATAGTTAGCCTAGCAACTTCATCGTCTTCTCCCATAATTGCTCCAGATGCTTCGTTTACAGCGTAACCATAAAGCGACCACTTAGCAAACTTATGCGGTCTCAAGGCTGCTGCTTCGGCTAGTAAAGGAGCAATTCGATATGTATAACTTACAAAAGGTAAAACTGTTTTTTTAAGCATTTGAATAACGGGAGCATTAATATCGTAATCAATAAACCATCTTCGTGCATCTAATGCAGCTTGTTCTGGACTTAAACCTTTATCAAGTCTATCCATATACACAGCTAATCTAAATACTGAGTCTTCCATTTGATATGCTTGTTCTGCTGCATCAAGCGTATATTTTTTTGTCCACTTTAATTTATCTCCTGCAAAACCTAAAAATCCTGAAGGAGAATAATTCTTTTGAAGTTTAATCATTGCTTCTTGCATTGCTGTTCCAGACTGAGCTAACTCATTAACATACATGTTAGCATCAAATATACCTGCAATCTTTCCATCTTTATATAAAACTGAGTCGTCTCCTTTCATCATTTCTTTAACTGCTTTAGCTAAATATTTTATATCTGTATCAGCAAAATCCATTAACATAATATTAGAATTAGTATTAGCTACGTGGGTTCCGAGACTCCAAGCAGTTTTAGTTTTTTTCCATAAAATGTTTAATGAATTCATACCCCTAAACAATTGCCGACCTATATCATCGTTAGAATCAGCCATGTTAAAAACTGCTTTAACATCTTGAGCTACATACTTATCAACATACTGCCCATTAAGTTTTCCATACTTATTTTGGTTTGTTCCTTTAATTTGAACATCTGTCATTTTAACAAAGTTTACTTTTTGATTATCGGGTAATGCTTTGTAAGCTATATCATCTAACACAAACCGTGAATCATTTGATAGGTCATCAAAAAATCTTGCTGCAGCAACGTCATTAGAAAGTAACCTTCCTGTCTCAGCGATTGCATAAGCTGCGTCTTCAATTTCTTCCATATCTACACGTTCTTGTTTAGTGTAGTCTCTTCTAACTTTAATTTTATTTTTACCTACTTTTTCCCAGACTTCCCAACCTTCAGTTTGCCAGGAGGAGCCTTTTTTATTAAAAGCTTTTACTGTTACAGTATCTACAATTCCTCTTGGTCTTAACTCTTCGCCAATAATTTTAATTGCTTGAGATTGAGCACCACTTAAAAATCCTTTTTTATTTTTAATGTCTTTTCTGTAACTTCTTTTTAAATAAGTATTAACATGTTTTTCAAAAGTTTTTTTATTTAACAGTCCTGCATCAACTAATTCTTGAGCATACCTTGTAATTAATGGTCTTACTTCATCGTTTAAAACTAAAATTTTTGGGTCAATAGAATCAAGTAATCTTGTTTCTCCAGTCATTAAAGACCACAATAATTTATTTTGTTCAGGAGATAGTTCTTCTCCTATTTTTTTTTGAACCTCATAAAACTCTGCAGCTATTTTATTTTTACTCATTCTGTAATTAGTGCGTATTTTTAAATAGTCTGGAAGTAATCCATAATCAGCAATAACACCTCTAGAAACTAGTTCTGTTAGTCCGTTGTTATTATATTTACCATCAATAAACTTTCCACTTTTTACTATAGCAGCTCCACCAGCTGCATACACCATTCCAGTTCCCATTTTTTCAAGCATAGTTGCTTCAGGGTCAGTGTTAGAGTTATAACCATACATTCCACCTGCTAACCCACCAAAAGTTTCACCAACATTATTAAACATTGCGTTTTTTATTTTAACGCCTACGTTGTCTTGATAAAATTGCAAGATAGAATTTTTTAATTTAGGAGGTTTATCAGCCCAAGGGTCGTTAGGTCCACCTGGCTCAGTTCCATCAGCAAATTTTTCAGTTTCTTTTGGTTTAATAACAGGGTCTCTAGTATCATTATCAACTTCTTTTATAACGTCTGGTTTTTTTCTTTTAATTTTACCGTTGACAAAAGTTTTAGACTCTTTTAGTGTACCAAATTTTTCAAGCTCTGTAGTTTTAATAGCCGGACCCATAGGGAATTCACCACTTGGGTCGTTCATTGGATTTTTATATTTTGTATCTCTAAACACAACCCAACTATTAGGTACAATTTTTTTAGTTTCTGGATTCATTTCTCTTACAATTCTATATGTAGAGTTTCTAAATCCTGTTGTATATGTAGGTTGTTTAGGGTCTGTAGTTGTATCGTAAATAAATTTAGTTTCAGTATCTCGTGAAACTGTTTCATCTACTTTTGGTTTAACTTTCTTTTGGCTTCCTTCTTTAGGAGCAGTTAAATCATCAACATGAAATTTTTTAGTTGCAATCTTACCAGATTTTTTATTCACAAACTGAACAATAGCTACACCATTATCATCAATGTTTATTATTTCACCTAAGTTTTGTCTGTCGGGTGCTCGAATAATAGAGCCTACTTTAACCGTGTCTGTTTCAGGTACAACATCTTTAGCATTAGCATCAACAAGAACGTCTCCGTCTACCTCATCAGACTCTTTAAAAATACTACCTTTACCTCTACGAATTTGAACGGTGTCTATAAGTTTAGCACCTCCGCCTGTAATAACTCCACCAAAAGCTCCACCAACAGCAACGTTTTCTGCTCGTTTTAATAGCTCTGGTGAGTCTTCATCAACAAATAAACCTGGTAAGTCTTCAGGAACATAACTTGCACCTGAAATAATAGCAGCACTACCTGCTCCATACTTAGCCATGTCATATAAATTTTTAGCTTTTTTTCCTTTACTTAGCCAACCTACAATAGGCACATAACTAACAGGGTCTGCAATAACTGCAGTGCCTAAAAAGTTTACCATTGCTTCTGTACCAAACTCTTCGCTTTCAAAAATAGCTCTAAGTCTATCGTCTTTACTTTTTAAATATTCAGAAGCTTCGTCCCATCCAACAGCACTTGAAAATGCTTGACTAAGTCCACGAGCTGTATCACTTGCTCCCATTTTAGCTGCATAGCCTAAGGCTTCTTTTCTATCCATTTTATACAAAGGATTAACATTATCACGAATATAGTTTTTTCTTTTTTCGTCTTCTGTTTGAGCTGCTTCTTCTTTTCTTTTAGCAATAATATCCGGTGCTGCATCCGTTCCAAAACGAATAGCTGTATTTTCCATGCTTCTTACACTGCTTTGTCTATATGCCATATTTAATTTTTATTTAGATTTAATAAGAATGTCTGTAGTTTTGTTGTCTCTATAAATAGAGTATTCTCCAGTTAAAAAATCTAACGAAGGAAATAATATTGACAAATCAACAGAGTCAGAAAGTAATGTCATTCTTTTTGAAGGGTCTTTTTCATAAGCTCCTTTACCTGCATCAATTTGTTTTTGAAATACATCATACCATTCGTCTTTTTGAACAGCACTATATGCTTGTGCTTGTGGCTGTGTTAAACCTGTTGTAATGTCTTGATAATCATCGTCAATAAGACTTCCTAAAGTTAATGCTTGATTAGCGTTAGCATAAGAACTTGTTCCAATCATTGCTGAATTTCCTAATTGAGTATAAGTTTGAAAAGCAGATTTTTTATCAAGACCTAACTCTACAGCTTTGTCTCTATACTCAGGCATAATTTCAAAAATTCCTTTTACAGTTGGGCTTTCTTTTGAAATACTTACCCATACATTTTTGTCGTTAAAAAACCCAGCGTGTTTAACTTGTGTATCAAACCAAGTTGGAAAAGCGTCAGCCATTGCTTTTTGGTCTGACCAATCAATTGCCATCATGTCAGGATTATCAGACATCCATTGAAGAGCAGCATCGCCATTTTCTACTTTAGCTCCAGCTCCGCCTGTAAAAAGTAAATCATTAATTATTTGTCTAGCTTCAGGTTTAACTCTATCTAAAAAGTCTTTATTAATAGAATCTGCATTTAAATAACCATCTTTGTCTCTTGTTACCGTAGAGTTAAGAGTAATGTTAGTTGCTGGGTTAGAAACTATTTCTCCAGTTTTATTATCAAATCTAGGAATAACTAAAATATCTGTAGACTTTGTAACTCCTCTTGAGCTAGAAACATCTGTAATTACTTTAACTCCTTCTTTAAATATTTTACCTTTAATTAATTCTTCTTCTTCTGCTTTCTTTAAAATTTCTTCTACATTTAAAGGACTGTTAGTTCGAGCATCATAAGCAGTAAAAGATTTTTCAAGCTTTGTAAATTTATCAAATAAATCTGTACCATACAAAGCATCTTTTTCTTTTTTTGCTTTATACTCTATTGATTCAGGAGTTTCTCCTCGAACAATATTCTTAACACCACTTGTCATAAATCCAAAAATAGAACGTGGGATTCCACTAGCTTTACCGTAGTCTTTTTCAAAGTCTTCAAAACTTCCAAAGTTATTAGCAGTGTCTATCATTTCTTTGTAGTCAGCTAGTTTTGTTTTAGCAAGAGTTTGTGCTTCTTTTCTAAATGCTCTTTTTGCTAAACTAATATCTGCTAATGGAGCATCTGCTTCTATTTGAGTAATTAATTGAGTATAAATATTGTTGGTTAAATAATCTAACTGAGACGTCCCTGATTTTAATCTTTCAGCATCTTGAGCTCTAACAACTTCTGCTCTTTTCATCATTGTTTCATACGAAGCTTTTTTAAAAGATTGATTTTGTTCTAAGGCATCTGCTCTTTGATTAATTAAATAGTTAGCACCCTTTGCAAGTATATTAACTCCTTGTAATTTTTTAGCAAAACTTTCTTGTTTCTTAGCTTGTTTTTCTTTATAAGCTCTTGACGTATCTATTTGCGTTTGAGCAAATTTAACGTCTCCTTCTACATCATATAATGCCATGTGTTACTCCTGTGGTCCTAATAAACTTTGTTGTGGTTGTGGTTGTGGTTCTATTGGAGCTTGTACAGCTTCTTGTGATTGAGCTAATAAACTAGGAGAGATTGATGAGCTTTGAATGTCAGCAACAATGTCTTGCGGTAAAGCACCTGTTGGAACTTTTGTAATGTTTCCAATCTTAGCCTTTGCAGCAGCTGCTAAATTCTTTTGTTTATTGTTTCTAATTTCTACTTCGTCTTCTTCAGTATCGTCCTGTTCTTCATCACCATATAGTTTGTAATCAACTCCGGCCTTTTCACATAATGCCATAAGAACATACATAACAGGCTCGACAAGCATCATTAATAAATCAGGATTCCATTTACCTTCTCTAAATCCAACATACAACATTTGGGTTGCTACGTCTGTAATTGGAACGTCTTGTCCAATAGCTGATACAATAGGTATCATAACTTCTTCTTGTAGTAACTCTCCAACAATATAGTCAAGAGCTTCTTTAAAGTTTGTATATTCAGGAGCTGTTTCAAATGGTCGAGGTTCGTCAGGACTGTTTGTTAACGACTGTCCTGGAATAGGTCTTCCAGTATTGTTAGCTAAAGCTTCAATTCCTTTAGGGTCGTATTGTTGAATTTCCATGCTTTGTTATCCTCGAGTTAATTGATTTTGAAATTGACTCATGTAAGAATCATAAGCACTAGTACCATCAGATAATAATTTAGTCATATACGGATTATTTCTTACTGCGTTACCATAGTAAGCATTACCACTGTTATTAGCTAAAAAGTCAACCGTATCAAACACTGCAGGATTTCCTCTTGAAGCTTCCATTAAGTCTGGCATATTAAATGAATAATAATCAGCACCTTCTGGTTGTTCATATCCTAAAGCTTTAGCAATTTTTTGACTTCCTGCAGCTTTAACACCGCCTATAACAGCGTCTGTTGTAGCTCCTTCAACTGCTTTCTTTCCATAATCATACGCATCAAAGTTTGCAATGTCTTGTCTAATTGCTGAGTCTTTGTTAAATACATTAATATTTTCTAAGAACGAACCTTTAGGTTTAGGGGCTGCTAGTAGCGAATCTACTGGTGTAACAGCTGGTGTTGGTAGTCCTAATGCTTTTCCTGTATCTAATACAACTCCTGTTTTTGTTGATGCTTCTACAGCAAGTTTAGATGGGTCAGTAGGAATTATAGATGAGTCAGTAGGAATAGTAGAAATTAAATTTGTAGGGTCTGTTGCTACAAAACCTCTGCCTTTTAAAAAGTTACCAGTCTTGTCAAGTGCTCCACTAATTGTAGAAGATACACTGTTATAAACATTACCTACCGCAGTACCTGCAGTGTTGATAAGATTTAACGTGTGTCCTAAAGCTTGTGAAGCTATGTTAGAATGTCCTAATAACGTTGTGCTCCATGAAGACAGTGTGCCTGTAGCACCAAACATACTTCCAAGAGCCCCCATAGCATAAGGCATTAAAAACATCATGCCTATTTGACCAACTATTCCTAGTTTACCAACAGCTCTTCCTACTTTTTTTACAACCTTTTTAATTCCACGTGCTACTTTTTTAACACCCTTTTTTAATCCTTTCCATACTTTTGAAAAAAATCCCATCTTATCCTCCTCCGAATATGTTGTCTACAACCGTAGATACACTATTAAAATTTGTAGTCCAGTTTCTTGCAACATCTCCTTCCGCACTTGCAGAAGCTATCATTGCTTGGACTTTTCTATTTGCTGAACTATCAGCGAATCTAAAATCATAATCTGCTTGGTCTCTAAGTTCTTGCCATAAGAATGATTGAGCAGTTGAAGATAAGTTAAATGCATTTTGAGCATTCATTCTATTAGATTCGTTTTGAGCTGCAGTGTCTGCAAGGTTTGCGTTCCTTCTCCAAGTAATGTTAGATTGTTCAATTGCTTGAGCATTCTGAGCATTAAAAGATTCTCTTCTAAAATCAATATCTTCATTAAATTGTTTTGTTTGATTTACAATAGCAGCATCTGCTTTATTAATTTCAACTTGATTTTGTATTCGTCTTCCTTCAGCTGCATTTTCTTGTTGAGCATTAAACTGACTTGCTGCATTTAACTGTTGTGAATTAAACTGTTTAATTTGTGAATCTAGGTTTGCCATAAACTGTTGTGTTTGATTTTCACTAGAAGCATTAAATTGTTTTGATGCATTTGTAGCTGCTTGATTACTTAATAATCTTTGTTGGTCTTGTTGAGCTTCTAAAACTACAGCTTGTTGTCTATTACTAAGATTACTTAAATCTGTTTGAAGAAAAGCTTGAGCATTTTGTATTTGTGATTTTTGATAAAAATCTGCTTCAGCTAAATTAGCTTGTGACATAAGAACAGCACTTTGAATTGTTGCTTGTTGTCTGTTGTTAGCTTCAGTTAAACCTACAGTTTGTAAAAACTTACTGTTAGATAATGCAACTTGTTGGTCAGCATTAAACTGAGCCATGTCCATTTGAAAAACATTGTTAGCATTTGTTAATGCTGTCTGTTGTCCTCTTGCTGCGTTGGCTTCTGCTTCTTGAGCTTCAATTCCTTTTTGTTGTCCTACACTTGCTTGTATGGCTTGTGCATTAGACTGAGCAATAGGTAATGCTGATTGTATAATAGCATTGAACAAAGCGTCTCTTCCTACTGTTGAAGCTGACATACCACGCTGTGCTAACATCGCTTCTACGGATGCTACAGCAGGTCTAGCCCACATAGGAATTTCACCTTCTTCAATACCTTTTAATAAGCCATCTATCTGATTAGATACTAAAGCTTCTTCTGGTAATCCTTCAATAATTCCACGTTCTGTTTCACTAAAATCTTCAAGTCTAGCTTCTAATGCTAAAGGGTCATTAGCCATTTCAGCAATATCTGCTTCACTTAAACCTGCGTTTGTTAATTGTTTTTTAGCTCTTGTAACTCTTGCTAAAGAACTTCCTGCATTAGTAACAGCAATTGATTTTGCTTCTTCACTGAGTACTCCAACTACTCTTTCAGTTAAAGCTCCTGGAATAATTTCAACAGTAGCAGCTTCAATAGGAGATACACGGTCTACTCCTGCAGCTTTAGCTAAAGCAGAATCATCTACTGTTGTTTGAGAAGCTGTAATAACAGGTGTTTCATCTTTTGAAATTAAAGATGCATCCATTGTTTTAGCTGTTAAAGCTTCTGGTGCAGCTACAGTAGAAACATCTTCCATTCGTGAAACAGTTTCTAAACCAACTTGTTTTACATACTCAGGAGTTACTCCCTTTCTTTCTGCTAAAAGTATTGCTTCTGATTCATAGTCTGGCCCTGTTGGAACAGAAACAACTTCAGCTTGAGGTAAAGAACCTTCAGGAATTTTACCTGCTGCCATTTCTTGAGCTGATAAACCTGTTTCAATTAACCTTGCTCTTCGTTCAGCTTCAAACTCTGCTTTTTTCTTATCATCTTCTAAAGCTCTAATACGAATAGCTTCATCGTTATCTAAACGTGCTTGTGTTTCTTCAGGAGTCTCTCCCGGAACTACAGGAGCTGGTGTTGGAGCAGGAGTAGGGGCAGGAGTTGGAGTAGGTGTAGGAGCATTAGCTGTACCTCTACCAGGCCCAGTAAAACCTCCTCTATCTAAATCACCTTTAAAAGCGTTTTGTGCAGCTTGTTTTCCAATTTCTAAAGCTGCTTTTTCATAGTCTTCTAAACTCATTTGAAAAGGTGCAGGAGTCGGTGTAGGTGTAGGAGCAGGTGTTGGAGTAGGAGTAGGAGCTAGTCCTTGTGTTGGAGCCCGATTAGGGTCAGGTGCCGGTGTTGGGGCAGGTGTCGGTATTGGTGTAGCAGTTCCTACTTGTTGATTCTCTACAAATTCACCAGTTTCTCTATCTACCATTCCTCTTCTAGCATAACCAACTCTACCGCCAGTAGTTAAATCTTTTCTTTTAGAAGTTATTTTTTTTCTTTTACTGTCTTTATTTTTCATCATTATTATATACCTATTTTACTTAACTTCAAAGAGTTTGTCAAGCTTTTCACCAATCTTTTCTATCCTGTCCATGATTAATCCCATGTCATCTCGAAGTTCTGTTTTTGTTACGTATTCTTTTGCAATCTCTTCCCGTGTTTTATTTAACAGGATGTCTTGTCTTCTTAGTTCTGTTGTGTTTTGTCTAATAGAATAAAAGACAGGAGCAATGATAAGGGTTATTAAAACATTCCAAATAACGTATGCGGAGACTTCCACTTTTAGTTAGCTGCGATATACGCTTTGCCAGTTGTAATAGCTGTCGTATAGCTAGACTTATCTGATGAGTCTCCTGCTACGTCTGGCGTATCATCATCTGAGTCTACAGGTGCGTAAGCCAATATAATCTCAAGGTGGTCAACGTTACGCTGTACCCTTGCGTTTATCTCTGCTTGAGTCATGCCTGTTACATTATGTGAACCACCGTTGACAGCGTTGATAAGCGTTACGCTATCGGTTGCTGCTGTTAATACTTCTGTTACTGTTTGTGTCATTTTCTATTTTCCTATGAATTATCTGTTATGTAAGCTTTGCCAGTTGTGATTGCACCTGTGTAGCTAGACTTATCTTCTGAACTACCTGCTACATCTGCATGACCATTTCCATCGTAAGCTAAAATAGTTTCAAGATGGTCAACATTTTGTTGCACCTTGTAGTTAATCTCTGCTTGAGTCCAAGTAGATGCTACAACAGTGCCGGTAGGCTCAGCCGTAGCTCCTGCGTAAATTGAATCAGCTCCATCAGTATTAATACCATTAATTACTGTAACGCTATCTGTTGCTGCTGTTAGTATTTGTGCAACTGTTTGTGGTGTTGGTAATGACATTATTTATTCTCCTTTTAGAGCTAATAGCTCTGATTTTAATTCATCAACTTGCGTAGATAATTCTTGTACTGATTTAACTAACATAGGTACAAATTTTGCGTAAGTAAGACCATAAGAATTTTTATCCTCGTTTATGTGTGTTGTTAAGTTAGTCTCATCTTCTATTTTATGACCAAACTCTGCTTCTATTTTTTCAACATCTTGAGCTAAGAAACCTACATCTGTCCAACTTTCTTTGTGTGTGCCATCAGGAGTTTCTCCTTCTTCATACTTTGCTCGTTTATCCCATTTATAAGTAACAGGTTCTAATTTATTAATAAAA
>Ga0208645_1002488_pt1 | contig 14641 bp, 13 predicted proteins | sample VirMetDEL_Sep_01_FD_184519 | JGI IMG/M metagenome (GOLD analysis project Ga0208645, IMG submission 184519) | Aqueous microbial communities from the Delaware River and Bay under freshwater to marine salinity gradient to study organic matter... | ecosystem: Environmental > Aquatic > Marine >... | reverse complement strand
GCAAAAGATTTTGGAGCAGCAACATTTGCTGGAGCAGCAACAGAAACAACTGGATTTACAGAAGAAACAATTGGCACGCAGCAGCGCCTACGCCCAGCAAGAAGCACAGGCCAGAGCGGTGAATTCTCGAGGGTCTCGGGGCGGAAATACGACTTCTGCAGCTGCCGTTTACGACGGGTCATCCGCTCCAGAAGTGACCACGCGCGAGCAAAAGAACAAGATGATCTGGTCGAACGAAATCTGCGTGTTCAAGATTTCAGCCCCCTGGTGTAAACCGTGCGTTGAGATAGCACCGAAATACAACGCTCTGGCAAAGTTAGTAAACAAACCAGGTAAGATTATGCTGTTCGCAGAAGAGTACGACAAAACCAATCCAAACAAGCTTTCCGCGAATGTGCAAAGCATCCCCGCATTCGACTTTTGGTTCAGAGGCAAAAAGGTGCACAGAATGGTAGGAGCCGATTTCGAGCAGGTGCAGCGAAACGTTCGAATGATGATGACCAACGCGAAGAATGGCGCAAACGGAGATGCTGAAAAAATGCAGATGGAACAGGAACCGCCCCATCCAGCCGATGGGATGCAGTCAAAGAACCGACGAGAGCACTCCAACAATGGAATGTACCCTCCGTCGGCGATGAGAATGTAACAGAAATAAATAATAAAATAAACAGTAAATAAAACTAAAACTGCTTCTTGGCGCAGCGGAAGCGCGCTGGGCTCATAACCCAGAGGTCCCTTGATCGAAACAAGGAGAAGCAACGTACTTTGAAAATGATTTTGATAAACAATTGTTATCAAAACAAAATGGCAAACCGATACAAAGACTACGATGAATCCATGGAAGAGCTCGGAGAACTTCAGGTCACCGTAGACGAGTTGAAAGAAGAGTTGCTTGGAAGAAATACGATCATAGACGATCTTACACTTGAACTTGAAGATTTGAGCAAGGTCTGCGCAGACAAGGACGAAGAACTAGAAAACAAAAAAACTGAGATTGATCGATTAACTCGGTTAATGAAGGCACGCGATCCTATGGAATCGCGACACGCGTACAGAATCCGGTTAAATGAGTTACAGGAATGGCGCGATACGCGAAAAGAATACAGTCTGCGAACAAAGTCTGCGAACAAAGACTACTTCGAACTGCGTCGACTTTTTTTTGTAGATTCGTTAGGAAATTTACCAAAGAGTGTTGAAGAGGTGAAAAAGTGGTTTTACAAAAAAATGTATGTCGAGGACAAATTTAAAATTATCACTCCAGTAGAGTTGGAGCATACTACGCAATCTCTTTACTATTATATACGCGGAGAGATACCCGATTTCGGAGACGCCGATTAAACGCCGGGAACTCCGCCTGGCGCATTGTAAGCATCGCAGCCACAATTAAACGGATTTTTAACAGCTGAGCGGAGAGATTTTATACTCAGTCGAGTATAAAAACTAATGCTCTGTGTCTAGAAACCATGTGGTGGTGATCCACTTTTCTCCTTCGAGAACTGGCGTTCCGCAGTGAAGCGTATCGTGGTCTATCGATCCGTCTTCGTTAAGACTCGACCAAACAACAGCTCTTCCTTTCTTGGGCACGCACTCTTCCTTCAACTTTTTGAATTCGGTTGTTCCTCCCTTTGGGACATCGTTTAAATAAATCATAACCGTCCACGTACGCTGTCCATTTTTCCAAAATTGGTGGTCTGTTTCTCTGTCGAACGCGTCTACGTGATCCTTGAATTCATTTTTCAGTTTGTAATGTTGTATCTGTGTCGTCTCGGCCGTGTTCGCCGACCGTCCCACAAGGTCGTATACCTTTCTGTCTATCTCAGGCTGTATACCCACTCCCGTAAAGTCGGCCGTTTTGCTCGTTCTGAAATACTTGTCAGAGCTAGGCGAAGTCAGCTCCGAATCAAACAAGTTGGTGGCAGAGTCTATGACCGCGTCGCATTCTTTTCCGGATAGAAAGTCGTCGATTATGTAGATGGGCGTTTTGCGAGTTCCTTTTATGCTTGTAGCGACTCTTTTCAGTTTATCGTCTACTATACTGCGCTTTCGCAGTTCTTCTTTGGAGTTTGGCGAATGAACTATTTCAGAGGTAAAATTCTCTTTGCGTTTGGACGAAAGTAAAACGCACATTAAAATAACGGTGGCGGTCACAATTCCTGCAATGGCTAATGTAACTTTTTTATTCATATTTTATTCTACACAATTCTTTCTTTCTAACTTTGTTCTGAAAAAGAACGCATATCGACCCTGCACATCGGACACTTACACGGACCCACGTCGCACAGCAAGTGTCTCAAGCAAGCATCGTGAAACACATTTCCACAACACTTTACCCTTACACAAAGACTGCGCAGATTCAAATCGTCTGTTGTGTGTAGGTTTTCGATGCATATGGGGCATTTTTCCTCATTTTCCGGTTTCACAATGTCGACGGCATTATTGTACGCTTCTATGTCCATAGTCACGGCCACGTCCTGAAAGTCGTCGAAATCAACCTCAACTTCGTTTTCGTCCACCTCATAGTCGAAATCCAAAGCCATAACCTCTTCCATTATCGAGTTCAGATATCCGAGATTAAAAGCCACGCTGACTCTACCCAACCGGACGTTTTCCGCGCTTAAAAATTGCTGGTAAGGTGTGTTAGCTGGAATGTCAACAATCAGTTCACCGCTTATGTTATTAGAATCCATAGGTAAGTATATTCCCGGTCTGAACGGCATATACTGCTGTGTTGCTCTGACTCGAATACCTCCGTAATTGTTCACCAGTATGTGTGGACCACGCTCTTGTGAATCAGTCGGCGGTTCAACTTCTGGTCGTCTTTGCGCGCTGCTTTGCGATGCCGCGGAGCGGCTACGGCGTTCTTCAGTTGCCATAGACGCCAATTGCAAAAATGCACTGTCTGAGGTCTCTGGTTCCGGTTCCGGTTCCGTTTCTGCTTCCGTTTCTGCGACACGTTGCTGCTGACCTTCTTGGAATCTGTTTATTCTCAGCTGATACTCTTCTGGCAAAGGAACGGGAGGATTGAATCTGCAAAAGCGCACGCAAGACGAATCTATGTCAACCGTGAATGAGGTCAAACATTCACCACAGCAGCACGACTCATTGTGGATGAGATACTTGACGTACTCAAGTTCATCTGGAAAAAGGTAATTGTGAGATCCGTGCTTGTACAGTCGGCGAATAGAGATTCTTGCCGATTTTAAATCTTCTTCGATGCATGTTGCAAAAAAGTGTCGTTCAGGAAAGTGCGCGTTGACCGAGTCCAATATGGGCATTACTCCTCGTCTTACCATCTCCGACAACTGGATAAAGACATTGCATCCCCTAAAAATGGGTTCTATGAACGCGTTTCCACTGGCTAGTTTAGTCATTACTTTGGAGTGTTCAGTCAAGGCTTTTTTCGACAATTGAAGTCTGCTTCTAGCATTTTCTTTCCAATCGAAACTTGGGCTTGACAATTGACTGTATTTGTCCATTTTGATGTTATACATTCATCGCCAATCAAATCATTTTCGATAACGGAAATGATTTCTTTCTATATTTATTTTCAAAGTAAATGAACTTTTACGGTTTTGAAAAGTACAAAATAAAACAGAGTTTGCGCGACAAGTGCGCTCACCTCATTTCGAGCGAACTAGAGCAGTACCTGTACGACTCTATAATGAAAAGAAGCAACGTGGACAGATCGAGAGAGTACGCTTTCGCAATGAGCCAGTTTCTATTGGACGAGGACGTTCAATTACGCGAGCTGAGAATAAAAGAGGGAAAAGTTGGTTGGCTGCACTCCGATCTTCAGAATGACGTGATGGATGTAAACGAAATGAGAGACTACATAAAGTCGCCTCTGGAAGTTGAAGAGGGCGTAATCGAGTGCAACAGGTGCAAGTCAAAACGCGTGTTTTCTTACCAGAAACAGACTCGGGGCTGTGACGAGTCAAGCACCACATTTGCTCAGTGCGCCAAGTGCGGGAAACAGTGGACATATTCTGGGTAAATCATCGCGAAACAGACTTGTTTCTACCCTTTCTTTTTCCAAATATTCCAACGACGATGGCAATCACCAAAATTGCAGCGGGGGCGATAAACACCTTTGGATTTACCCGTTTGAGAAAGTTTTTGATCTTATCCCAAACATTGGTTAACGGATTGGGTTTAGGCTTGGGCTTGTTTGGATCCGGGCTGGGACTCGAATCGCAATTTATATTCTGTTTTATGTTTGGCACTTTGCCTCCAACAAGGTTCACAATTTGTTCACACTTTGGCACTTTGGTCGAACATTTTTTCTTTTGATCCGGTTGCAAATTTTTGCTGGCGTCAGAACACCGGTTCCAGTAGCAACTGCTATCCCCAGGATCGCCCGCATCGTTGTGAAAGTTATTCTCTAGTGTGCCAATGGCGGATCTTATATCCGGGTTGATCAAATCATTAAAACAGTCACATTCAGGGCAAACATCATTGCAATTATTGCACCAGGCTGCAACTTCTTGTTTAAACAATTCATTGTTCCGTGTTAATGGTTTGCATACATTTGGGTGGGTTAAAACCCGCGGGTAGTTTGGACCCAACATACTAGAAGTAGTTCCATCTCTCGTCCAGCACCAGGTAGAAAGCAGCTGTCTGTTCCCACTCTGCCAAGAACCTTTCTTTTCGTCTACATTTTTTATGTAGTAGTCGTCTGATCTCTCATCGTTGGACAGCTGCACGCACTTCTGCTTTTCTGGATCCACTTTGCAACAGTCATCGTATATTTTCGAATATACTGCCATGTCTTCGCTTGACATTTTTTTAATGTCTTCGTCTTTCAAAGTGTAGTTGCAGTCTACGTACTTTGAATGCGGATCCTGATTAACTAAACCTGTTAAAACTACTTTTGCGTCACTGAAGGCATTTCCATTATTGCAATAATCAGTATCGTGTTGTTGAAAACCGGGCATATTGTCGTAAGAATATCCTCCAGTAAACTTCCCTTTTTTTCCAGATATTGGCACACACATGCCGCTTGGATCTACCTGCCACGGAAAGTTTTTGTGTTTGGTTGTGTTTATTTGCAGATTACATGTTGGGTTACTGGTTGTGTTAGTGTTAGCGCAAGCAACTGCAGTCTTGGCACTGCCAAACGAACCCCAATCTGTGCCGCTCTGACACTGAAAGGGGCTTTTTGATTTTGAATTCACAGCCTTAGCACAAATGCTGTTAAACTCATCGTTTGACAGATCCTCATTATTCTTGCTTGGAATTTTTTGATCATTACCTAAATACATTGCGCAAATAGCTTTAGGTGTAAGTTTTCCTTGGTCGTCGAGAAGATTGTTTGGTACTCTTATAGTTGTAGTTGTCATTTATTAAAACTTTGAATTATTTTGCCATTTACAATGTAACTGGCAAATGTCTGCTTTGCGAGGCCGCGGAGCGGCTACGCAAAAGGTGCGTCCGATGCACTTCTTATACGCTTGAATATGCCCGGTGATATCTGCTCGCCTACTCCGCCGATGCAAAAGTTTGCCTGACCAAAAACAGAGTTTTTGTTGTGGTAGCACGAGGGCACCCCGGGAGTCGACGACTTTTTGTAGCAGCATCGAGGGTTGCTTTTGCAGGTTTTCTCGTCCGCTCCCTTTTCGCCTATACAGTCTACTTTCTGAGAATCTGGGATGTCGCAAGGGCTTTTGCTGGGGATTTCAAACTTGCCGTTTTTGATGAATGCCAGAACGCTTAGTTTTGTAAACATACTGGAAATGTGGTTTTTGGCGGTTATGTTATACTCCCACAAATAGGATATCTTAGGAACATCGGCGGTTTTTAGCACAGGTCGTCCTAGTTTTCTAGATAGAATGTCTATGTTGTCGAGAGTGGCAGGCGCCCACTGCACGTCTTTAGATTCCAGCACACCAACATCCGGATTGTCTGCTTGGTACGCGACATTTACTCTTGCCGAATCGCTCCACAATTTATCGAATACCATAACCTTTGATGGGCCGTTATTAGGGTCTAGTATATCTCTGTGTTGAAATATACCTATCTCAGACAGCCGTTTAAAATACGGAATCAAGAAATCGACCCTGTAATCGATGTCATAAGGGGTATTTCCGTATACGGCCATAAAACTAGAATAATCTCTTTGTCTAATCTGCCGTTCCACCTCTTTTGGGTATCCTCTCAGTTCGCAGTACTCATATTGGTAGCGACCGTTTCCGTTTGAAGATTGCGGCATTTGTATACTGTCGTAGCCTAAATACTTTGCAATAGCGAAAAGAGGCTCGTCGAACACCATCAGAGATGCCTGCCTGTCCGCCGTAAACAGCGTTCCCTGTTTGATCTTGTCTATGCATTCATCCGGTAGGTCAAATGAGTTTCCTGGGTAACGTTTGCACCAGGCCTCCCAGTTGAGAACATTACTCGTCATGGCAAAAGCATTTTTTTGCACGGAGTTGTTTCCCGACACTGACATATTATTGTAAGTATTTGAAACGCAAAAGTTAAATTGAATCTTTTTGGGTGTAGATTTCCAAGCGCTCAGATCGTCCGGCAACGCATTTCTTCTGGCGTTGTACACTGTAGCTCCTCGTATTTTACAAACGTCGCTCTGTCCAATATTGCTCAAAAGATTTTTGCACACTTCGTATGCTACTTGAGAGCTGCTCATAGTCGTGAAGTCGACATTAGTAGACACATTGTACTGTTGATTTAACCAAAACTTGCCTTGATCCGTTTCGGCCGTTTCATATAACAGTCTAAACAGTACATCTACTTTGTTTCTTCCTACCACAGTTTTCCCGACGTTTACCCACGTGCCCGAACCTCTCCATGCATCAAACCAGCATATTGGAGGACTGGGAGCCAGACCCGGTTCGCTTGCGCAAGTCACCTCCAACCATCCGTTTGACGGAACGCCTAGCCACCATTCTCTCGGCTGTTGAAAGAGCAAAGATTTGTCCATATTAGACGACCAATTGTCTGTGATGGCATTTGTGCCAGGCGTTGGGTCGACGGCAGGCTGCGCCCAGGGACCTTTTACTTTGTGTTTTGGAAGAACCGATTCTGGTTCCCACGGCGGTATGTTTAGGTATAAATCCGGACCATAGTTGGGGTTGTACAGATATCTGAATATAGCTCTCTGGTACATCCAAATGGGGCCGGGACCGTTGTGCCAAAACCAGTAAGTTCTCGACGGGACGCTTGCTGAAACATCTTTTACGTTCAGAGAACCATCCGACCATCTGATCTGATCACCGACTTGAAGCGATTCCGCTGAACGTTGGTTGTTTCCACCTACCGCGATATAGTTGTTCCAGTCATAAATCCACCCGATGGGTACAAAGGGAGGTTCTGGCCAAGTCGTACCGCAGCCTGGAAGTTTATTCCAACAAACGCTTCCCTGGTCATCTTCTCCTTTCCCAAACTTATTTGTAGGAGTGCCCCACCTTGCCGCACAATTGTACCACATATGAAGACTGTTATACAACTTGATCAAGTCTGTTTTGGATTTTTTGGAAAAATCAGAAGTGGGATAGACAGCTTTGAGATAGATCAGCGGACTTTTTCTGAAAGCTGAATCTTCTACGAAGAACTGAAGCTGTTTCTCAGTATCCCCTGGGTTTTTTCCTGTAAGTGTTCTTATATTACGCCGGTGAACCCCTAAAAAATGGTAGATCATTACAGCGAGGACAGTTATCCCAACGCAACCTATTACCAGTTTACCCCAATTTTTATTCCGGAGTTTAAGTTTTCTCATTTAATTAATGGGAAATTTAATTTTATAGATCGTTAACATTTATGTTCGGTCCCCGCATTTTCCTTTTCATAAATCTAGGAGGCGGCTGGTTTGCGTTCATCGGCGGCATTGGGGGAGCAGTAGGAGTTTTGTTAAAGTTGTTCATAGAGTTGATCATATTCAACAGGTTTGCGCCCGTTTTGGCCATCAGCATTTTTGATCCTATAAAGATCGCGGCATTCATAATAACCAAAAACAACAAACGTACTTCCACTGGGAATTTGGAAACGCTGTCAGGAACGTACGATTTCTCCCCAATCTCGATCAGCAATTTCTCGTAGGAACTCATTTGCAATATCTGTTGCTGCGTGTAGCCTTGCATATCAAACCCCAGAAAGTGCCCGAACACATACTCCGTGGCCATAAACGCGCCCATCAAATACGACTTGTATTTTTCCACCTTGGAGTCCATGCTTAACCTTCTGACGCTCATCTCATACGCCGTTTTTATCTCGTGAAGGTCGCTTTTTATAGTAAAGTCTTGTCTTATGTTTGCAGTGGGATAACTTTTCTTGAGCATGTCAAACTTGAAAAGAATCTCTCTTTTCTCTTCTTCCTCTTTCAATCGATTGTAAGTCGACGGCACGGGACCACGGTTTACAGGTCTCATGTCTCTCTCTCTGTCCACGTACCCGCGTTTGTCTCGAGGTGTCGTGTACTTGCTGTCGAAACTTAACTCGCTCACTTCACTTGCATTGCTCAAGCTCATACCGCCCACGCTTTCATCATCGCTTGATGCAATTGACTCGTCGTCTTTGGGTCTCGGAGGATGAGGTTTGTTTAGTTCGCGGTCGGCTTTATCATCGATAGTATCTGCTATGCTGGATAAATCGTCGTCTTCGTCTTCGTCATTGACCATTTGGTCTAGTCTTCTTCTCAGCATATTAATGTCCACCATATCTTCGTCCGACGAATCGTCTCTCTGCTGATACGCATCTTCAACAGCGTATCCCTCTTCGGTGTGCTGAATCATTCGCGTCAGCTCGTCATTTATGCTAGGAGAATTCATAAATCTTCCTATCTCTGGTTTGGAAGATGCTTTGGTTATGTTTGTTTTCTTTTCCGGTTTGGAAGGGGGCGGTTCTATAACATTGGATTCGACAACCGCCGATTCATCCTTTTCCTGCGCAGGGCTGGGGGCTTCTTTTGGCTTTTTGGACTTTTTAGACGTTGAGGTTTTGGAAGTGGGCGCTAGCTCATTTTCTTTGTAACCTTTGTTCACGTAGTCACGCCTAAGCTTGCTTTTATTCTCGAAGAGCTCCAAAAACATGTTTGGCATCGGCGGGAAGATAGCCGGCTTGTCTATCTTCAGCGACGAATCTAGTGGTATTTTTACAACGGTTATACTGCTTGTTTTGGGCATTGTTTTTCATAGGATGCTTCGTGTTTTAAATGATTTTGGCGTTTGTAATAAATGGCTTTTAACACTAAAAAGCAAAGAAAAAATGAGTGGACAAAGTTCTTGAAAAAAGAGTCAGCCGAAGAACGCGCTCGTATAAAACTACCCGCTGCGTTCGACGGGAGGAATGTGTGGAAACACCTCATTTCAAAACCTCTGGATCAGGGTCAGTGCAATGCGTGCTGGGCGTTTGCCTCTGCATCCGCACTGGGAGATCGGTTCAACATTCAAAGTATGGGCGCTGTTCACCTGACTCTCTCTCCAACAAGATTGGTTTTGTGCGCAAGCTCAGTCTGCGACAAGGACAAAGATGGAGAGTTTGAATCTCCATTTATAGATCCTTTTATTTACGATTGCCCAGACGAAACCATTGCCGGATGTTCGCAGGGTTCCACGCTGTTGGAAGCGTGCAACTTTCTGTTTCTCTTCGGCACATTTGAAAACCAATGTCTTCCCGCTGATAGAGACTTGATTGTAAACTGGCCAAGAGAAGCGGAAAAGAATAGGAACTCCACTGACGACTCTAAGTCGCCTCTTATATTCGAGGACGGGCGTTACAAATACCCGGCTCTGTACAAAAACGTCAAAGAAAGCGTATCTTGCAAAAGTGTTGTCGGTCCCTACGGAGATCAGTGCGATAACGATGACCCCACCGCAACTTCGAAACAGATCACGCAGCCCGATCAGCACATCGACGAAAGGGGGGTTACGAACACACGGCATGCCCGGCACTGGAGAGCTCTCGCATTTTACACGTTTTCTGGAATAGAAGATGTCAAGTATGACATATACCGCTGGGGGACAGTGTGCACTAGCATGGAAATCACACAGCAGTTTTTGGATTGGACCAGATCCGATGCGTCCTCAAGCACTGTAGTTTACAAACGAAAAGATACAGAAAATGTAATTGGACACCATTCGGTGTGCTTAGTTGGTTGGGGGGTAGACAAAGACAACGATCCGTACTGGATTGTAAAAAACTCTTGGAAGCAGCTTCCCTACTTTTTATACGGGATGAACTCTAACAAGTCTCTGGCTACGGAGTGCGTGGGCATAGTCCCAGACTTTTTTGTACCTCTGGCTGGAATCAGAAACAAACCAAACGTGCCATCGTCGCTGATACAACTTCGCAAAAGAATAGACGATCCTGACTCAGGAATTGCCGACCCTCTTCAAACAATCGATAGTTCAAACGGATTCACTCGAGCTGCGTTGAAAGAAATGCCAGAATTGTATGCTCCTCCATTTCAGCCGTGCGAACTCCCATACTCCTGGTCTACATTTGTAGCCGGCACTTTGCCATCTTCCAGAATGATGCTGTGGCTTTACCGACACGTAAAATGCTCTGATAGATACTTGCCATTTATACCCGTTGTGGTCGCTATAATAGCGCTTATCATCATCGTAAAAACGATTCTAAAAAGAAGAAAGTAATATATTAACATAACAATGCAAAACATATTAACGCTATTCAATCGGTTCAGAAAGCTGAACAAATCCTGTTCAGGGTTCGTGTATGCATTCAAATGCCATGGTCTTGCAAACCGCAATGGTACTTTGCTTCACGTATTCAAAGTCGGTCAAAGTTCTCGAAAGAAACTGGATAGGCTTTCAGAGTTTCCCGGGCCGTCAAAATGCAAAGAGCTGCTGTCGCTAAGTTTCGTCCCTGAAAAGGCAATCAAATCTGAACAACACATCTTAAAATATCTGAAGAAAGCCAACGGGGTAATTCATTTGAACGAATTTGGAAGGGAGTACTTTGGATGCCGATCAACCGAAAAGTTTAGGTCTCACTTGAGTCGAGCGATGTCTAAGATTAATCACTCTCCAGTTTATCCACCTTTACGAAGATCTACCAGGATAGCAGATCGCAGCTGCTCCGCGGCATCGCAAAGCAGTCGCTAGTCATTTTATACTCAACATAAGTATAAAATTAAAATTTAAGTTTTTCTTCGAAACAGTGTGCTACTGGGTTGAACTTGACCTGGACGACAGAGTTTGAATCTACCGTAGTGCCCGCTGGCAAGTATTCGATCTTGTCAAAATCCTCTCGGAATTGGTGAATGCTGAGATATCCTCCGAACCTTTCCAGCAGTCTCCAATCAGGGGCGGCTGTCGGTACAACAGGAGACTCAATCAGTCTTTTGTTATTGATCTGCCTGTACATTTTTAAAAGCAAGAATGCGGACTGCGAGTATTCTGTTTTTTTCTTGTTGTCTTCTATCCAAGCCGAACAACAATTTACGCTGCAAAACATTCCATCTGTGATGTAAACACAGGCGTTTTCGTTATCTGTTTCTCTTTTCTCTACAATATTATACTTGGTTTTAGAGATAGATGATACGTAATCTACTGTTTTAATGGCGCTTTTAAGTTTTATGGGACACCCCCACGGAGGCGTATCGAACGGGTATTTGCACCACCAGCACCATCGCTTTCCTTTTTCAAAGTCTATCTTGGACAACGTACACGACCTGAGACGCTTTGCTTCGTCCAAGAAGGTAATTTTTTCAGGCTCTTTATGCTTGAGAAAAGTGCTTTCTCTTAGAGATGTGAGGTCTGTGGTGTTGATGGGGTGTATATGAGAGATGGAAGGGATGTTGCTTGAAACGTGAATACCGTATTTGGACATAATCTTCATCACGTCTATGTTCTTGAGAACAAAAAGATACTTTGATTTAGACTTTTTAAGAGTGCCTTCAGACATTTAATAGTCGAGTTAACATTCTTTAACTGATCATTTTTAAGAAGCAGACTTTGCCTTCATCCACGCAATAGTCACCAGGATAACAGCCAGAATTGTCGAAGTTATCAAAAGAACTAAATGCTCTTTAATCCAGCTGACTCTAAATGATCCCGTGTCCACCGTGCTATCCGCGGAATAGGCATCGGCGATCGTTTTCTTGTCGGTTTCAGAGAGTACCCTGTTTTGAGTCGTGCCCACGTTGTTTTCGGTAAGATCAGCAGGGTAAAAGTAGAGCATAATCGAATCTGGGTCAAAGTTGCTGCCATTTATTTGATTTCGTTTGTACTTTTGGATGACTTGATCGTTTACTTGTTGAGAATCCCACCCCTGGGTCGTTTTCATATAGGAATTGAGAGCCGAAACGTTCCACTTGATGTCGTTTCCTTTAGGGTTTTGGTGCTCATGGATCAAACCCAGAGCGTGACCAAACTCGTGCAAGACAGTTCCAACGTCGAACCACGCGAAGTTCATAGTCGGCTGATTCTTAGGCACCTTTGCCGCTTCTCTACCTATCACAGAGTAAGACCCTTGCGCTTTGTCAAACTTGATTCGAATGTTGGCTTTGTTTACGTCGTCTACAAAAACAAACTTAAATCTGTCTAGTATAGGATTATACTCTGTTTCAACAATTTCCTGGATTGCCTTTTTTATGTCCAGTTTTCCTTCACGTTGCAACCCTTCATACTTGATCTGCAAAGGACTTTTGCGAGCATTGGCGGGGGCAGGTACTAAAATCACTCCACCTTCTTCAGGGGTATTCATAAAAGCCACATTTTGACTGGTGCCGAGCGGCCAAACGCGAGAACGTAAAAAGGCGGCAAAATCTTTCTCTTTTTCACTGGGGTTTTTGTGAAGTTCAGGATAGTTCTTTTCCACGCATATTTTTTGAACAGACATTCTTTGTTTATAAAAAAGATATGAACAACATAAATAATGGGACTTTGTTGCAATAAACCAGATGTTGAAACTAGGCGATTTACGCCCATCAAAATCACCAAAGATAGACTGACTCCATATGTAGGTCCTAACCCACCTCCCACTCCTAGACTTTCCAGATCCCTTACTTTCACGCAACCTCTCCCTGGAACATCCCCGATCATATCATTTAGCTTGCCCCCGCCTATGGATTTCTTGAGCCCTGTGTATGAAGACGACGATTCGTACTTGGAGTACTTGCAAGCTTACTCTAGAAATGCCAGAATGGCCGCAATAAAGGGATATAAAATGGACAAAGAGATGGAGAAAACATTTGAAAACGATAATAAATGGATCACTCGGGTATAGTAGAACTGTGGACAAAGGCAGAAGTGGCATCAAAACTGGGGAAATGGACAAAGGCTAAAAGCATGTGGAAACGTTTGCTGTACATCTACAGCCAGTCAAACTGCGAGGCGTTCATTCCAATGATCAAAGAATGTCGGCGGCAAATTCGTCGTTGCGACAGATACATGGAGCAGTGCTCTGAGATGTCGTCGAACGAAAAAAAAAGCATAGACAGTGCACCGCAAACCCGAAACGCAGAGCGTCATCACGAAGCAAACGTAGAGACTCATCGCGAAGCAAACGCAGAGAGTCATCACGATGCAAGCGTGTCAAGCAACACAGTCAACTCGGTAATGGAACAATTTGACAATCTAGCTAACACCAACGAGATTATTCAAAGGTCTATATCACCCCCGCTTCTTCAAGAATCTTTTTTTATAGTGCAACATTCCGGAATGCAAAACTCGCTTTATCCTCAGTATTACTCCAATCAGGATTTGGCGAACAAGTTGAGCGAGACCAATGCCAAGTTGGAACGACTGAAAGAACTAAGTCAGTCTAGTTTCAGCAAAGTAAAACGTGCGCTCGAAGAGTTATCACCAAGCACCGCACACCTGTTTCCAGATAAATTGATCAGCAATTACACTCTCCTCAAAATGGAAAACAAGGAACTTAAAAGGAAGGTAATTAACAGTAAACAGCCGCTCCGCGTCATCGCAAAGCAGGACGCCGTAGTGTAATTGGTCATCACCCAGGACTTTGAATCCTGCAATCCGGGTTCAAGTCCCGGCGGAGTCTGATATGGCGAGTTGGTGTATAGGCAACACATTCCTTGTAGATTGGAAAGAAGATGGTTCGATTCCATCACTTGCCCGTTTGCTCGCTTAGCTCAGCTGGCTAGAGCGTACGACTGTTAATCGTAAGGTCACAGGTTCAAGTCCTGTAGTGAGCGTTTTTTTTATTTCGTTGAAATAAAAAAATGAACTTACAAAGTGAACAAGGAAATTGCGACAAACAATGTCCTCCTAGTGCGTGTCAACAATATGCATCTAATCCTATTAACCCAAAATGTAATCCTCAAATAAATCCCTATATCTGCTACGATGGCGCGGAAGGATGCAATTCTCATACTCAATTTTGGGCTGACCATAGTGATTGTAATGCTTGTTGTAATATTAATACTTGTTTAGGCAATCCACCACCTCCGCCACCTCCACCTCGTCCAACCCCTCGTCCAACCCCTCGTCCAACGCCGTCTAGCAAGTGTGGTCTAGACCATCTTTTTGTACACGGTGAATGTATCGCTCCAGGGTATGGATGGAGAAAAGAAAAAGGAAGTATTCCTTACATGAACACGTGTATATTACCTGACGAATGTCCTGCTAATACTACTCATATGGGACGATGCGATGGTAATAGCGATTTGGACACGTCTTATTGTTTGCCAAATGAAGTATGGTGTGAC
>Ga0208645_1002487_pt1 | contig 14642 bp, 9 predicted proteins | sample VirMetDEL_Sep_01_FD_184519 | JGI IMG/M metagenome (GOLD analysis project Ga0208645, IMG submission 184519) | Aqueous microbial communities from the Delaware River and Bay under freshwater to marine salinity gradient to study organic matter... | ecosystem: Environmental > Aquatic > Marine >... | reverse complement strand
ACCACCTGTTCCAGCGCCTAAAGTTCTTGCTACTGTAAAGTATGCAGCAGCGCTTTCTTCAGATTCGTCCAATGCTTTTTTAGATTTTTTAATTTCTCTTTCATTAGCATCACCACTACCACTACCTCCACCACTACCTCCAGGTTTTGGTTTTTGTTTTTCTGTAGATTTAGTTTTAAAATATTGCATATCACCTGCATTCATGTTTTCAGCAGCTGGTATACCCGCAGCTTTTAAATCATCTATTTCAGATTGTGTTATAGCTCTTTTAACCATTTGAAAACCATCTGGATCAGAAACACCTTCTAATAAACCAACTTTATATTTAGCTGATTTCATTTCAGTTTCTTCTAAAAGATTTACTATTTCATCAGGAGTTAATTTTTTGTTTTCAAGAAGTTTATTGTATTCAGGCATAGCAGACCTTGGTTGTACGTTTCTAAGATAAGCTTCAAAACCTTGTTGTGTTTGATTCATTAAGCTAAAAGCTTCACCAGCTTGTTTTTTAACGGTTTCTCCAACTGCTGATTCGTAAGCGCCAACATCCATCCACTTAGATACAGTTTGCACGTTTATATCTTTACCTTTTTGTATGTTAGAACTACTAGCTAAAGGAACTTCCATTTTATCACTAAAAACACCAGCCTCATTAGTTAGACCTTTAGAAGCAGATATATAATCAGCGTTTTCTAATTCTGCTGGGTTTATTAAATTACCACTAAAACTACCATCACTTAAATTATATTCTTTTTTAATAACTATATTACCATCCGCGTCTTGTTTGTTTTTATATTGTTCACGAACATCTTCTGGTAATAAAGGATTATTTATATTTGTTTTAAAATCAAAACTTAAAAGAGTTTGTGATAGCTTAGAGCTTTTGTCTTTAAAAACTTTAGAGTATCTTTTGTCTACCTCAAACCCATCTGGCATTATACCATTTTTATTATATAAAGCGTTAGCCACTAATTGACTATCAAATCTTTCAGAGGCGTTATTACCACTGTAGAAAGATCCTTTTGAAGTTAAAGAGTTGTTAAAATCTTCTTCATCAGCTAAAACTAAAGCTGCTTCTGTTGAAAATGTTTTTAAAGAATTATTAAGATCATTTACTATAGCCATGTATTTAATCTTATCTTCAGGAGAAGTATTAGAATCGCTTACTAGCATGTCAGCTTTAACAGAACCAATACCAAAATCAACCTCACTACCGTTGTACATATGAACACCACCTAACATAGAGAAATTATTATATTCTTTTGCTTGCTCAATTAAAGACTTAGGTGCGTTTGCCCATGCTTCTGAATTAAAGTTTTTATTAGCAGCTTCACTTTGTCTTCTTATTACACTAGCTTCTAAAGCAGATCTGTCTTCTTCTTCTTTTTCTGCTTTCTCTGCTCTTTTTACAGCAGTGTCGGCAAAGCTTTTAACCATACCAACAGATGCATCAGAAACTTGATTAGCCGCGGCTGCCCAAGCCTCAGCTCCGTACATGTCTTTTATTATTGTTGGATTATCGTATGCTCCCATATTTTTTTTATTTTAAGAATCTAAGCCCGGCGCAGCTGCACCAATCATTCCAGTTATACCACTTATAGCACCACCCCATGCTTGAGCTTGGGCTTGAGCTGCAGAAGCTTGATTAGCCATTGCTTGTTGTTTTTGACCTGCCGCAGCATTTAAGTCTTGAGTTGATCTATTCTCTCTCATTTGTTGAACAAATTGATTACCAGCGGCTTGTTGTGATTGCATTCTTTGTCCTTCTGCTATTTGAACACCTTGCAATCTTTGAGCTTCTTGCATTTGCATTTGCTCCATTTTAGATTCACCTTGTGCTCTTAGTTTTTCGTTGTTAACCTCTTGTTGTTCTATACTAGATGCCACACCTTTTTTACTAGCTAAAGCAGCTTGAGCTAAAGCTGTTGCTCCACCTGCACTAGCACCACTAGCAGCTAAGTTATCTAATGAATTAGCTAATGCCATATCAGATTGTTCCATTTGTATTTCAGCAGCTTGAGTTGCTACAGATAAATTAGCAAAAGGATTTGTAATCATAGCGCTTAAATCCTGCGCTAAACTAGATAAGTTCTGATTACCAGCGTAAGGGTTTGTTAATGTAACTCTAGAATTTTTTATTCTATCAATTTCTGCCTGAGCTCTATTTGCTGCTCGACCTGCTCTACCCGCTGCTTTATCAGCTTGGTTTGCCGCTACCGCGCCTCCTATAGCGGATATACCCGCGCCAATTGCGAGTGCTGTTGCTACTGCCATATTAAATTTTTTTAATTATTTCATGTGATGGATCAGGATCAACTGACCAACCTAGTTTTTTATGCGTATCTATTAAATGTCTATTTCTACCTATAGTAAACATATGTTTTTTACCTATCTCCTTGCAAGCAGCTTCAGCGCCTGTTATAAGCAATTCTAAAGCATCCTTACGATCATTTTCTCTATATTCTGGATCAGAAACAATCCACTCTAATAAAACTGCATCAGAGTTAGTTAGATATATAAATCCAGCACATATTGGTTTACCATCTTTTTCAACCATAAAACCTCCTTTACCATTGTCAGGTAAAAAAGATTTAGGTGGATTAACCCACTTAGGCCAAGCCTCCCACCAGTTACATAAGGTATCCCAGTCTTGTTCTGTTAATGTTCTTAATTTCATTTAATTGTTTTTTCTTAACTCAATTTTAGTAGAATTAACCTCTGGCCTACCTATATTAGGCTTTACTGGCATTGAATTTTCTATTGGTTTAACTACTCTTGGTTTTGTATAATTAGGTTTTATAGAGCTAGGTCTATTAAAGCTAGGTCTTTGATTCACGCGTGGGATAGGATATACATTATAATTCCATCTCCAATCTTGTCTATATTGATACCTGAAAGCATCACGCGCTATTAATTCTTGTATTCTTCTATCAAGTACTCTAAACTTAAAATCTCTAACTGGAACAGCAAGCGTATCCCCTGCTTCTGTTATCGTTAATACACTTTTAATCTTGTAGTTTGAAAAATTATACTTGCTTCCACAAGATGTGAGTATTAGCGTTAATGCTATGATTATTATTTTTTTCATATTAATAAGATGATTCTTTATAGTTTGTTGATATTGCAAAAAGTTCGTTAGTACCAGATGTAGCGGTGTTTGTTGCTTCTAATAGTACGGTTGCAAAAAATCCTTTAACACCTGATATTGATTGACCAAATACAACTTCACCTTGTGTAAATGCGCTAGTATTAACTAGATCAGCAAAGTACTTGTCTTCTTTTTGTTTAAATTCGTTCTTCAATAAACTAGTTTCCATGTCCGCTAAAGTTAATGGCATGTTAAAAACAGCTACACTATTAGCTTGATCTTCGTTAGTTACAAAACTAGTCATAGACCAGTTAGGCGCACCCTCGTAATTTATAGTTTGAAAAGTTTTAATTACAGATGGATTAGCATTAAATATACTTTTTATTTGACTAACATATTGAGTTGTATAAAAATTAGCCCTGTTAACATTGTTACTATAATGTTGGAATATATCACCTATTTGAACACCAGTACTAGCGTGTATTTCTTGTTTTTCAGCAGAAGTAACTGTAGAGTAAAAGTTATTTTGTACGCTAAACATATTACTTGGCTTATAACTGTATCTACTAGACCAACCTTTTATAGATTCATCAAAACTTAAAGTTTGTGTAGGTACAGATGCAGAAGCTGGCTGTAAAGACAACGTATAACATTTGTTATGTATGTCGTATCCACCTACTGCTTTACCACTAGATAAAACACCTAGTTGATCTCTAAAAAAATCATACATACCGTAGTTAGATATCTCTGTTATACCATCTTGAGATAACCTTAAAACAGACCCTTGATTAGCATCTGTAAAATATTTTCTATATCCATAAACAGCAAAACTTTCTGGATTAGTAGATATACCAAACTCACCAGCATAAGGCTGTATAGCCCCAATTACAACGTTTGACGTTGTTTGCATAGGCACACCTTCTTGTGTGTATATAGCATCTTTATCTATAAGAGCTCTATTTACTTTTCTTTCTTGAAATATAGTAAGATTAGTGTTTTCTGCATAAAGCTTTTGTATACTACCTTTTGATGGGTCTACTGTTCTAGTTATATCTTCACCAGAAGGAAATTGATTAGACTGGTTTATACCTGTTCTAGAATTAAAAATACCAGAATATATAATAGAATTGGACAAGTTCTCTTGAGCGTTGTTCTCAGATACTAAAAAAGCTCTTGGAGATAAACCTGTTTGCACATTATTATATCCACCTCTTATCCTAGCCTCTTCAATATACCAGTTTCTATCTGAAAGCGAAGAGTCCGCTATTTTTTTTAATACGTAGGTATTATAGTATTTTACCTGTAAAGAGAAGCCCATATTATATTATTACTTGTTTTTTTTATTATTAACTCTATTAATTAGCTGGTCCTGTAGCTGCTAAGGTACTTGTAACTGTTGGTGATGTTGATATATTAGTTCCACCAACAGTGGCTGGATAAAATGGTAATGCTGGTGCATCTATAAGGTTTTGTATTAATGTTGGTTGATAGGGAGTAACGTTGAACTGTGGTTGTTGAGTTGTCCAGTATAGTTGTGCTATTACAGTGTATGGAGGTAATGCTGTTCTAGTGTTTGGTGGTAAAAGAGTGCTAGGATCAGGATAACCACCTGATATACTAAAAGCTAAATTAACTAAAGCACAATCTGAAAAATCATAATTACCTAAGTTTCCACCAGCTGTATTAACTTGACCAGGTCTAACACCCGCGTTAATAAGGGTTTGTCCTAACGTAGATCCATCATTTGCACTAAAAGCTTTTAATTTACCAAGAGATCCAGACCATACATTTTGAAAGCTAGGACCTCCGCTAAGTTGAACTTTTCTTGCTGATTCCAAAGCATAACCAGTACCACCAGATCCACCATTTAACCTTTGACCTATTGTACCAGTTGCAGGCGTGTCAGCATTTTGAACTTCACCAAAACGCATTGCAAATCCATTCGCAAAAGTGTTAGGAGGAGTGTTACTAACTTCCAAGTAAGCAACTAAATATATATCTTGAGTTGTCCAGTTTTGAATTTGACCTATAAATCTAGGCATTGATAAACCCATACCTGAGATTATACCAAAGTTAGTATTAGTGGTCATTGCTGTATCATTTGTAGTGTAACCTGTACCAGAAGTATAATAAGTAGCTGCAACTTGAGTGTTTGAATAAGTTGCTGCCGCTACACTATAACCAACGTTTGTTGTAACCGCACCCCCTCTAGTATCTATTAATTTTAAAACAATTAAATAAGTAAAGCCAACTGTATTTCCGTTTCCACCAGCTGAAACCATTTTAAATCTTAAAGCTCCACCAACAACTTGCTGATCAGTAATTTTAACAACGTTTATAGCGGTTGCACTGTCATAAGTTATAGTGGTTCCAGTAGGACTTGTAGTGGTTACAGATTCCACACTCCATCCAAAACCATTTGAAGGTTGAAATATTGACCAATTAGCATTAGCCGGTGCCCCAGCTGTAGCTGGATTTGTAGCACTACCGTTAAAACCTAAAGGAGAATTATTTATAGTAAATAAAGTTTCATTGTTAGGAGCTCCAGTAGGATTAGGATTTGGAACTGTTTGTATAGTAGGAGCAGAATTTAACAATTGTAAAACCACGGTTTGATCTACAGAAATAGAACCTAATGTAAATCTCACAGTGGCTAAATACCTACCATTATATTCAGCGTCAGCACCTATTTCAGTTATTTTTCCAGCGTAAAAAGTATCTTCAGTTTGTATTTTATAACTACCAGAAACAGATCCTGGTTGTAAAGAAAATCTTTGATCAGCGTTTGGTAAACCGTAATTAGTACTATTTAAATTTGTTGTACCGTATGAGTAATTAAAAACAGAAACTAATGTAGCGTTATAGTTACTATCTATTTGACCGCCGCTAGTAGGAAAAAAGTCTGGTGTAACACGTGAACCAACTGCTTGATCTTCGTAAAAACCTTGATCTCCACTAATACTAACGCCGTTTATTCCACCTGTTGAGTTTTGTACACCATAGTTTAAATCAGATATTAAACCTGTAGATGTAGCTTCATAAAAAAGCTCTAATTGAGAAACAAAAGGTGAGGTCTCAACAACAGCTAAACCCATTGGGTTAGGATAATCATAACCTGTTGGCGGTGATAGAAATAAACTTTCATTAACACCAATTGCTTGTTGTGTAGATATTTTAGATATATAAGGATTTGTAGAAAAATCATATACACAAAATGGATTACCTTTTCCAGCGGTTGGTGTTGTTTCAAAAACAACATCAGGAAATATATCATTTACTGTACCTATTAACTCTACGTCATCTGCAGAAGAAGAAGGATCAAACTGAGTATTTCTATATGTAATACCACTTGCTGTTACTGCAACTGTATTAGTAACTCTTGGGAATATTCTTTCGTCACTAGTAAATTGGTTTTGCAACGGGCCAACTTCTTGTAAGTTTCTAGGCAATTTATTTATATTGTCAGATACTAATGTTGTAAAAGCTGTTTCACCTTGCTCTAAGGTAGAGCCATGTATAGGGTATCCATTAACAAGACCAGGTAAATATACATTATAATAATCTTGTTGCTGTTGTTTAACACCTATTCTATAACTATAAAAACCATTAACGTTTATATCATATGTAGCATAAGATCTAGGTAATTCACCAGATGTTAAAGCAGGTTCAGGTCTACCTGTACCAGTTTGATCAAACATGTATTTTTCAGCAACTTCTTGATTTGTAAAAACCTCAACAGAAGTAACAGGTGTGCCTATACTTGTCACGTTTTTTATTTCTACATAATCATTAAACAGACCTGCAAAAGTTTTACCTACGGTAAAATAATTTTGATAAGTTGTTGCAAAGTTTTGAAATAAAGGTTGTGCCGCGTTTGTAGTACCTGTTTGATATTTATAATAATTATTTGTTGTAAATAATATTTCAAATTTTATTACATCACCTACGTTTGCACCTGTTGTAAGAGTAACCTGAGGTTGGTCATTACCATCATCTGCAATAGCATATTCTGTTGCTTCTAATTTTTCCCAACCATTATTTATATTTTTATATACACAATAAGTGTTAGCTGACTGAATAGCGTCATCATAAACTAAACCATTAAATACAAAAACAGTTTGATTAATTGTAGATGTGATCTGCTGAGTGGAAAAATCTCTAAAAAATATAGGATAAGATATAGCGGTTGTTGGTATAGTATAGTAATTACCTACAGCATAAGCACCAGGATAACCACCAACATTATTTGCATTAGCTGTTTCTGGTATTAAGCTGTTAAAATTAAGCCGCAAAGTATCACCTTTCCAACCAGGAACAGATCCATTAAAAGAAACACTACTATAATCACTAAAAACATTAGAACCTGGTTGAGGATTACCATTAGCGTCTAATAGGTTATCATAGTTAGATAATATTATATCAGTTTGTCTACCAAATTTGTCTGCTAATATTATACCTACCTGATAGTTTCTGTTTTGTTTTAACGAATGCTGAGGGTATTCAGTAAAAACTTGAGGTTCTTTTTCATCTATGTCTACATAGTAATCTAAACCTTTTTGACCACTTTTTCCTTGTACAAAATTACCATACATTACCCTGTTACCTGACGTTTCTTGTGCTAAAGAAGTTACAGGTACTTTATCAAAAACTCTAGCAGCTTCTCTTGAAGGTAGTGTTTTTATAGGTAAAGTTGACTGATAGTCGTATTGGTATATATTTGTATTATTTAAACTATCTATAAACGATTGGTTAACAACTATAGATTCTAATATCTGATAAGCTTGAGTGTCTGATTGTTTAAAAAGAATATCTATACCTTTTATTTTGTAATCAGTTAATATGTTTAAACTAGGTAAAGATATATTTAAAACAGCGTTGTTAACTGTATTTTGCATAAACTCAACAACTGTAGATACAAACGCTTTTGTTTCATCGTCATTTAAGAATTGACCTTCTTGTTCAGGTATAAAAACATCTTGACTAAAAGGAGCTACAACAGAATATTCATTGTCGTCAAACTTAAATCTATAACTAAACTTAACAAATTTGTCTCTTAAATAATCAGGATCACCATTCCAACCGTTATAACCAGCATCTTTTATAAGTCTAACAGAATAACCATTTATGTTATCTGCTTGAGGAGCTGTTGACTCTAAAGTTACAGCTTGATCAGCCGAAGTCATTACCACATAATTACCTGTAGCTGCTATAGGTGAAACAGGTGTATCATCTTTAGCCCAAAACCTAGTTTCTGTTCCTAGACCTGCAAAAACGCCACTATCATTTCTATAGCCAGATGCTAAAGCGTTAAACCCAGTAGTGTTAGTTCCTGGTTGTGCATGCCAACTTGTTGTTGATTTCAACCTTGCGGCTCCACCAGTTATTATATCACTACTCCATACACTTGAAGTTATAACGCTAAAACCTACAGGCGCTAAGCCTCTAGTGTCTTCTATAGCATATCTATTGTATAGTTTACCGTAAACCGACCCGTTGGCTAATGAGTTTTCGTAATAACACCAAGCACCTTGTTCGTTTGTAGCTGCATCTGTCCAAGCTTGGTTTGATTGGGCCTCAGGTATAGGATCACCATTTCTGTATTTAGAAACATTTAAGTTTACAGATGATACAGTTATAGCGCCTATATTTGTTTGTAAAGGATCACTAGCATCAGACATTGTAGAAGGTTTTGTTGATGCTGTAGATCTTAAATCTATAAACTCAGGAGCTTCATATGGAGCAAACTTAGCTACAGATACTTGATCTTCATTAACGTAGTATCCAATACTTTTAGTTATATTTATTTTTCTAGGTTGATTTCTATTATCACTAAAAAATAATAAATCTTCTATTAAACTGATACCGTGAACTAAAGATATAGAAGAAAAATTAAGCCAACTACCTTCAACTAATACAGTACTAGTATTACTATCAATATTAAATACAGCTATGAAACAGTTAGCACTAAGAGGTGCTGTTCCTGATCCTGAATAGTCAGTTGAAAAATAATAAGCTAAACCTCTAGTTTGATCTACATAGACACCTATAATTTCTTGGTTAATATTAGAATTGTTAATTCTTAATTCATTACCTAATATAGACTCTAAAGCACCAACATCACTAGCCTCAGACCTAGAAACTGCTACGTTTAAAGCATCTCTGTATTCGTTGTTTGGTATTAGTCTCTCGTCTAGATCTTTATTCATCTTAGACTTAATGAAACTATTTTTAGCTTCTGCCATGTATTATGATTTTATCCATTTAGATTTACCTCTCATAACTTGAACTATTTCATCTAGTTTAATGTTTGATAATCTTATTTTAGCATTTCTTAATTTAGCACTTTTTTCTTTTCTAAGTCTTTGTACTATATATTCTGGTTGATTAATTCTAGTAGAGATCAAAGCGTGTAAGATATAAGCATACATAGCTTCTTCAGCTAGTTTTGGTACTCTACTATCTAAGTCATAAGCTAAACCATCAGATATATATTCTAAAACTATAAGCTTATCAACTAGATTACTAGAAAAAGATATTTTACCTTCTCTTTCGTTCATATTAAACCATCCATTTATTTGAGAGTACTGAGGATCTAAGCCATACATTTGGCCATAACCAGAACCTATAGTATTACCTAAGTCATCCCAGTTGTAAGCCCACATGTCATTTGTAAAATCATTTGTGAAGTTACCGTTTATAAATTGTTGATTTGCTTTATGCCATCTTTCTTGAGTAATTGAAGTACCTTCTACATCATTACCAAAATTATCTTGAGTAGGTATACCAGCCGAGTCTTGAGTTTGAGTATAAAAAGGACTAGTAGTAAGATTATTTGTAGGATAAATAGGATGTTTAACACCTAGTGGGTCTATCCAAGACATTTTAACGTAGTTAACAAAATCTTGAGGTAATACTAATGTTAAACTAGCTGGCACTGTTAACTCAGCTGATTTTATACTTTTTAATGTATCATAACTAAACTCTTGCATAGCGCGTTTAGCGTGAAATATTATGTCTGTTCTTTTAGCATTAGGTATTAATTTACCTTGACCAACATAACCTACAGTAAAGTTATTTATTACATCGTTTAATTTAGTGTATTGATAGCTTCCGTAGTTATCTTCTACAGTTTCACCATAAGCTTTTTCAGCTTCAGTGTTACCATATTTACCACCTGTTAATATCGTTAATTGAACAACAACATACGCGTTAGCACTCGGCGCAGCGTCTAATTGTATAGTTCTACCGTCGCTACCCACAGACATACTTGTAACCCACTCAGACCAAGAACCAGGTATACCTGAAGGACTTGTATATACTTTAAAGTTGTTTAAACCATAATTTAAATTTACTGGATTCCAGTCACCTAAAATTAGTTCAGTATCAAAATCTGTTATAAACTTTTGATTAACACCTGCTGCCGCTGCTCTAAATCCTTGTGATCCTTGATAATACTGTTGAGCATTTTCAGTTACTAATCCATTGCTTGCTGGTTGTATTGCCATATCTTATTAATTTCTTTCGTTTTGAGCCTCTTGAGCTATTTCACTAGCAGCTGCTTGAACTATTGCTTGATCTTTTATTACTATACCAGCGTACAATAGTATTTGTATTATTACATTTACTTGCTCTGTTACATCTAGTTCAAAATTAACAGATGTTGCTGGATCCCATACATAATAACCTGATGAAGAGTCAAAGTTCCAACTAGGATCTGCAGGTTTTTTAATATAAGTAGCTTGAACTTGATCTTGATCGTTTATTGATTGAGGATATATAATTACTTTATTTTCTTCAAACAGATAAACAGGGAACTGTTCTACTGGTTTACTTATAGGAGATATGTTTAGCATAGCTAATTCATTTCTTTGAACTGGCTCAACAAGTCTATCATCTCTATATAAAACGCTTCCTAATTTATAAAAATCTTGTGGAAACAAAGTTACAACTATATTATTAGCAGCGCCTGTAGGTAAAGATCCAGCTGTTAAGCTAAATATACCACCAGCTATTGAAAAGTTAGTATAAGCAACACCTAAATAAGTGACTACTACTGTACTTTCTTCTACTTGGCTTTGTGTTATTGTTGTTAAAGGAAATGTTATTTGATTTGTTACAGTGGATATTAATTGTGTTCCACTAGCTGCACCGGAAGATGTGGGCAGCGTAAAAAAAGCTGGAGTTGTACCAACTGCAGCATTATAAGTACAAAGACCTATTTTTTTAAAAACATCTAGTCTCTCTTGTACTGTTTTATAACGATTGCCATATTCGCTTTCGTTTTGTGACACACGTAGTTGTTGGTTTAAAGTTTCAAAATAAGTATCTATTATATCAAGTTGAACTTGTGTAGCTAACTTATTAAACTCATTAGGTGTTAAATAACCTCTTTGTTCTTTATTTATTATCAACAAGACTGTTTTATAAACTTGATCTACGTTTATTGCCATTTTAATTTGTTTATTATAATATGGGCCCGAGTGAACGAGCCCTATATTAATATTACATGTTATTTAAGTTTTTTCTCGATAGACTTAAATATTTCAACACCTTCGTCTGTTTTCAAGAAAGCGGCAAATGCTGAGTAAGGATTCTCTTCAAAAGGAACCGTCATTAGTTTTTTACCGTTTGATGCCCACGTGAACGAGCGTTGATCTGGAGATAGCTTAATAATGTTAGCTTCAGTTGCTTTTATTCCTAAGTTTCTAAGCTGCACATTATCATCTTTAGCTAATTCTACAAATAAAACTGGATTCTTTTTAGCAAACATTAATAAGTCTCTTTTTACTTCTTTAGAGCTTAACTCGTTTACTTTAGATCCAACTTCAACCCTTAGTATTGCCTCACACTGATCAATGTCTAAAGACAAAGCCATGTTCATAGCTTCTATCTCGTACTCTAGATCGTGTAGTTCTTCTTTAGCAATCTGCTGAGGTTTTAATTCTTTATATAAGTGATTTCTTGATGGGTGATACAAAGAAAGCATTTTTTGCAATGCTTGATATCTTTTTTCTACTCTTAAGACACCATCTTTAAATGTAATGTGACCCATTGTTGATTCACCTTTTTGTTCATCTACAAATGATGAAGCTTGATTAGTAGCGTATTTTAACTCTCTTTGAGAACCTAGTTCTTCGTCAAACCACAATAAAGGATGTTTTGTTGTGTGCTTACTTGGTAGCGTAAGTGTTAAAGGAGTTTTGTTACCTGTTAGATAATAGTTTCTATCTTTTATTTCCCAACCATCTGGTTGAGTTGTTTTTTGTTTTGCCATGATATAATATAATTAAATAATTTATAAAAGTAATAATTACCCCCGTAGTTACAACGAGGGTAAAAATTACATTTGTTGAATCAATTAGATTCCTTTGAATAATACGAAGTTATTCGCAGCTTGAGTTACTAAACATCTTTCTGATAAGAAGTTTACTTCCATTGCATCTAAAGATGAAGTGAAAGCACCACCTACAGAACCAGTTAACCAAGACTTCATTCGTCTGTCATCAGCTTGTGAAGCTCTATAACGTACGTGTAAGAATGGTCTTCTAATGTTTGTTCCTAAGATTTGATCGTATACTGTAGAAGTTCCAGCTGGTACTAATACACCTTCAATAGATGCAGGTCCAACTAATCCTCCACGAGTAGAAGCATCGTTTAAGTATTTCCAGTCAGTTTTGTAGAAGTCATAAGAACCTCTTCTGAAACCAGAGAAACCTAAATTTAACGCCATTTCCTCAGAATTTTCAAATAATCCAAAAGCAGTACCTCCAGCGAATCCACCAGAAATAGAAGCTAACATATCGTCAAAATCAAGAGCAGTAGATCTGTTCAAGAATAACATGTTTTCTTCGATAGCTCCTTGAGTATCTAAATTCTTTAGTATAGCATCAAAAGCGTCTAACCCAGCAGCAGCAGTAAAGCCTACTTCTACGTTACCTCTATCTTGGATAGCAGCAAATAAACCTTGAGTACCACCTTGAGCAGCAGGTACAATTCCAGCTGAGTTAAGTTCACCTTCAACCATTGCCATTTCTAAGTAATCTTCAAAACGTAATCTTGTTTCAGATTCAGCTTTTAAATACCATAAGTATCCACCAGTTCCATCTTCAGTAGCAACTTCTACCCAACCGATCTGAGCAGTGTCAGAACCGTTAACAGTATATTGGCTTCTAATGATTATTGGAGAATTTACAAACGTACTGAATGCAGGATCCACAGTTACCATAGGATTAGCATTTTGATTAATAGCGTTTGCTCCAGATACAGCATTAACAGTAGAACTTCCTTTTTGGAAATCAGAACCATAAACAAATATCTTTACTGCTCCAGCTAAACCATTTAGGTTAGCTACAGTGTAAGGTTGAATTGTTAATTGCCCTGGGTTACCAGCAGCACCAGCAGCACCTGTGTCAGAAGCAGTTACTAAACATTTTGCTTCACCACCGAATTCATCCATTACAACAATTGTTGCGCCTGGAGAGATTACGTTTAATATTGGCACAGCAGCATTAGCAGCTGTAACAGGTATTGTTAATACTAGACCACCACCACTTATTACTACGTTTTCGTAAGAGATGTGTAATCTATTTTGTTCAGACCAAATTACTTGATCAGATGTCATTGGCATTTCTGCGCCAACCATTCTTAAGAAACCAGATAAAGTTCTGTTTCCATATCTTTCTACTTCTGCTTCGTAAAGCTCTGGTAAATATTGTTGTGAAAAATTCACACCATTTGCTCCAGCAAAGTTTAAGTAGTTACTAGCCAACGTTTGTTGACTTTGACTTGGTATAATACTACCAAATTGAGGACTTAAAGCCATAATTTTTTAATTTTTTAGTTAAATTTTTTTGTTTTTATTTTTAATTTTGTTGAGTCTAATCCACTAATTGCTTTTACTTTTAATCCATTAATAAAGACGTTTCCATCGGCAACCTGCCTAGGTCCATCTTGCGAAGGGTTTTTAGAACTGCTTATGATATTTTTAATACCATCAGCTTTTCCTTGCTCGTAAAAATGATGAGCGATTTTATCAGCATTCATAGCAGCGTACATTGCTTTATGATAACCCGCAGGATCAACTATACTTCCACTTTCATCAGTATATTTACTAACAAAGTTTTGTACATCAACCTGTGATTCACCTACTTTACCTGGATCTTTAATACCGTACCTAAATTTTTTATCCCCAACGTTGAAATCAAAACCTTTGAATTCGTTGCTAAATAATTTTTTAGTGCGATCTCTAAAATCACCATGTAATTTTGTAGCATTTTCTTGCTGCTGCTTGTATTGGTCGTAAAAGCTTAGTGCTTCTTGTTGTTCTTGAGTAACGCCCGGTCTCAACTTGATCTCGTCGTAGTATTTACTCTTTGAACTTTCAAGAAACTTTTTAGCATTTGCAACTTCTTCCTTAAACGCAAGTTTCTTCTTACGTATTTCTCTTGGCTCATCAACATCTTCGTCAAAATCAAAATTGTCTTCCATAAGAAAGCTAATTTCTTCTTGATCTAAATGTGGTTTTGCCTTTGTGTAATATTCTCTTAAAACATCTTTA
>Ga0208645_1002486_pt1 | contig 14642 bp, 13 predicted proteins | sample VirMetDEL_Sep_01_FD_184519 | JGI IMG/M metagenome (GOLD analysis project Ga0208645, IMG submission 184519) | Aqueous microbial communities from the Delaware River and Bay under freshwater to marine salinity gradient to study organic matter... | ecosystem: Environmental > Aquatic > Marine >... | reverse complement strand
TTCCCGATTTAGAAAGCAAACCATCTTCTCAAAGATGATGTGAAATGGTTGAGTCTGCTTTCTTTTACCTCCATTAAGAATAAAATCAACGCCACGGTTTCTGTGGTCTTCTGATTTATTTATGTTATCGTCAGACGAGTTGATGTTCCTTGAGGAATTTGATCGTGTCAACGGAACCTCCCAACTTTTTATCATCACAAATCACTTGAGGAAAAGTAGAACCTTTCCCAAATTCAGCATAGAACTCTTCTTTAGTAAAGTCCTCACCGAGATTATAAACCACATAGTTGCTGTTTGTCAATTCCAATACCTGTTTGACTTTATAGCAGTATGGGCAGTTGTCTTTTGAGTATACTGTGAAATTCATAAGTATTATAAGATTTACATTAATTTATATAAGAAAAAAAGGAGGGGTTTAATCCTCCTTTATTATACCACCTTCCCACCACAGAAAGAGTCTTCAATCCCAAAGATACAAGGATGATGAAGACTTGAATATTATAGAGTATTTTAAATCAGAAGTCAAGTCAAAGAGCACGAATTGCGGTTGTTGCTTCGGCAAGTTTTGTTGCTGCGGCAGATTCTTTTGCTGCTGCTGTTGCTTCATCACCAGATTCTCTTGCTTCTCTTGCCTCACCAGAAAGAGTTTGTGCTTCGAAGTAAGGTGTCGCAACAGAGTTATATTCTGCTCCACTCAAAACTTGAATTGAGTTTTTACCACAATCAGAAACAGTTGTAGACACTGATGTGCTATCAGGAAGTTCAGCGAGGCAAACATCGACGCCATCAGAATCTGATAACCATACCTTTACATCAAGACCAGCATACTCTTTCCAAGGATGTCTCTTATATGCTGGTTCTGGTGCCTCACAACAAAAAGTGTTGTGGTCATCATCAACATAATAGTGCTTAATATATTGCATTGTTATTTGTTGTAAAATCTTTTAGTTATTTATACTAATTCCATATTTTTGAGAGAGTTCTCTATTCTGATCGTCCATTGTTGGAAATCCTTTGACTTGTGCCCAACAGACAATTGAGTATCTCTTTCCTCTGGTGACTGGTTCAACTCCGTGCTTATAATGATGATTAGAAGGAAAACAAACTAACATTCCTGGTTCAGGTCTTACACGAATCTTAAGGTCTGGAAAAATAAAATCACCACCTTCATAATCATCATTGAGATAAAGAACCATTGAAAGGTCTCTGTCGGTAGATTTTTTCCAAAGCATTTCTCCGTTTGGTGCTCTCCATAAGGACTCACCATCAACATGAGGTTGGTAATGTCCTCCAATACTATAGGAAAGAATTTGTGGAACTTCACTTTGATAGATTTCAACACCATAAAAAGGATTGATAATTTCTCTTACAGTGTCTTTGAATAAATCAACAAGTTTTGGAAACAATGGACCAGCATCAACGATTTGTGTATCACGAACTTCTTTATTGACTATCCATTCTTTTCCACCAGTTTCATTTGATTTATGAGGATCAAAAACAGAAAGATCAGTTTTTGATGAAGATTCTATGTGTTGAACGAGTTCTTGAATACCATATTCATTGATTACATTTGGACGAATCAGAACATAAGAAAGAGGATTTTCAATCATAATTTTTGAATTATTATACGATAACTGGGGCAGGTCCTGTAATAGATGTTGGTAATCCGTTTGCTCTGGCGCTTGATGCTGCTAAACTATCACGACCAACACTTAATGCTGCTCCAGGAACAGCAGCAGTGGTATCAGTCGAATAAGTGACCTTATCCATTATTCCACTAAAGTATCCTGCTTCAGAGTTTCCTGTTGCTGCTAAAGAATAACGAGCAACAGTTAAGTTTGCTCCTGGTACTGCTGCTGTTGTATCAGTCGAATAAGTGACCTTATCCATTGTTGAATAATTAGGAATTCTACCACCACCAAAGTATCCTGCTGTTGAGTTTCCTGTTGCTGCTAGATAACGACGAGCAGCACTTAATGCTGCTCCTGGTACTGCTGCGGTGGTATCAGTCGAATAAGTGACCTTATCCATTGCTGCAACGGGACCAGGACCACCACCACCAAAGTATCCTGCTTCAGAGTTTCCTGTTGCTGCTAGACCGTAACGACCAACACCAGGAAGAGCAGCTTTGGTATCAGACGCATAAATGACCTTATCCATTGTTGCACCACCAGGAAAACCACCATTAAAGTATCCTGCTGTTGAGTTGCCTGTTGCTGCTAGATAAGCACGAGCAGCACTTAATGCGGCACCTGGTACTGCTGCTGTTGTATCAGATGAATAAGTGACCTTATCCATTGTTGAGTAATTACTACTTGGAACACGACCACCACCAAAGTAACCAGCAGTTGAGTTTCCTGTTGCTGCTAAAAGACGACGAGCAACAGTTAAGTTGGCACCTGGAACTGCTGCTGTTGTTTCTGATGAATAAGTCAACTTATCCATTATTGTATCACCAGGATAACCACCACCACCAAAGTAACCAGTGTTTGGTGTTGGTGTCGTAACAGTAACCGTCTGTGGAGTCGGTGTTGCTGCTGGTGGCTCTGTTCCTGCGGGCAATGCGTTTGCTCTGGCGCTTGATGCTGCTAGATTATAACGAGCAACACTTAATGCGGCACCAGAAGGAAGTGCTGCTGTAGTATCAGACGCATAAGTGACCTTATCCATTGTTGATAATGGACCAGGAGTACCACCACCAAAGTATCCTGCTGTTGAGTTTCCTGTTGCTGCTAAAAGACGACGAGCAACAGTTAAGTTGGCACCTGGAACTGCTGCTGTTGTGTCTGTTGAATAAGTGACCTTATCCACTGTTGCAAGTGTACCAGGACCACCACCACCAAAGTATCCTGCTTCAGAGTTTCCTGTTGCCGCTAGAAAATAACGAGCACCACTTAATGCGGCACCTGGAACAGCAGCAGTGGTATCGGTTGAATAAGTAACCTTATCCATTGTTGATACAGCACTACTAACACTATATCCACCGCCAAAGTATCCTGCGGTTGAGTTTCCTGTTGCTGCCAAAATATATCTAACAACACTTAATGCTGCTCCTGGTACTGCTGCTGTGGTGTCTGATGAATAAGTAATCTTATCCATTGTTAATTGACGTACAAATGGTGGATTAGTAGCCCCACCACCAAAGTATCCTGCTTCAGAGTTTCCTGTTGCTCCTGGAGCGATACGAGCATCACTTAATGCTGCTCCAGGAACTGCTGCTGTAGTATCAGACGCATAAGTGACCTTATCCATTGTTGAATGGGGTCCAGGACCACCACCAAAGTATCCTGCCTCAGAATTTCCTGTTGCTGCTAATTCTTTACGAGCAACACTTAAGTTTGCTCCAGGAACAGCAGCAGTTGTGTCTGTTGAATAAGTGACCTTATCCATTAATGCCGTTGTGTCACCACCACCAAAGTATCCAGTGTTTGGTGAAGGTGTTGCTCCATCAGTAAATCTTACAGGAGTTCCAGCAGGAGATGGAGCAGTAAAGACTTCATCTAATGGAACCCAAGTATCTCCTAACTTATTCTCAACAACATCCAGTAATCTAAAAACTCCTCTAGTATCAGACATTTCTTATTATTATCTTTTGATAAAGCATAGAGTTATTTAGTTTATTTTGATAAGAGTGCCACCGATTCCCACGAAACAAAACCATTCGATTATACTTGACTGGAATGTTTGCGTATTCTTTCCACAAACTCAAATCAGAATCAAAGACTTTTTCAAGTTCATTTTCATTAATCTGATACTTTTTCATTTCTTCTTGTGTCGGAAATGTTTCAAGACCAGTTGCTAAATGAGAATAAAACTTCAAACCAAACTCTCCAAATGCTTCTAAAGGTAGATTCAAATAAATCACAGCAATCCAATCACAACTCAAGTGTGCTACAACACCTGGAAGACTTCCAGTTTCATTCGTTGCCGATATAATTTCAATCGGATTTCCAATAATCTGCGAAATCTTCCCAACCGTTTCATCAGTAATTACACATTGATTTTCAAAGAAACCTTTATGATACTGATGTGCGATATCATAAAGGTCATCAACAATAATAATCTGTTCGGTCATTCTTCAGTATAAGTTCCTTGAATCTTCTTCTGTTCTTCTGCTGGTTTGATTGCGGCACCATAACCTAAATCAGCACCAGTGATCTTCTCATAACCTTTCATCACCTTACTTTGAAGGTCATTGATAAACTCCATTCTTCCTTGTGGTTCAAGAAGTTTATTCATGGACATATAACCTTCCTTGAGGTTGTTCCTTGGATCAACCATCGCAGGAGCAGAAGCACGACGCATTGCCTGAAGATTAGCACCAGAAATACCAGTCTGTGATGCCATCAGATCATCAAGTGCTTGCTCGGCAAGTCTTGTATCCCAATACTCTTGATTCTCTTCTAGGAACTGTTCTCTGGTAGGAGGAGTGCCGCCATTCTGTTCGACCAGTTTTTCTAACATCTTATCAAGATGCTGCATCTGATGAAGACGATCACGAATCTCCATTTCACTACCTTTAAGGTAATGCATCAGTTCGAGTTCTTCAAGGTCATACCAACAAAGTTTCTTACCACCATTAGGAGCACCAGTCTCCCACATAAGAGGTTGAGTCTTATCTTCTACTTCTTTCCACTTGTATTCAAACTCACGAACTTTTTCTTTCATTTCGATGAGTTTAAACATATATCCCGATGCCATAATGCGGCGTTCTTTGAGAATATGTTCGAAAGATACGGAAATGTTATGTGTATTAAGACCGATAAACTTTTCGATTTGGAAGTTTGTTCTTCCCTGTGCCATTTCCTTATCACTATCTTCCCAAGCAAATACATTCTGTGATGCTTGCGTTAGATAATCATCATTATAAACTGCTTCTTGTGCGTTAATTGGTGTATAAGTCAACGCAGTAATTTCTTCAGACATGCTTTTTTTCAAACTCATAGGTTATTTTACCATAGTATATATGATTCTACAACTTGTTCAATATATTCAATCATAGTACTGTTGATGGTTGGTGAGCAACCCAAGAAAAATACTTTATTAAGGACTTGGTTTGCTTCTGGGTACTTTGATGCATCATCAAGATGCTTATATCCAGGATGCAAAAGAATATTTCCAGCAAAGTAGTTTCTTGTTTGTACTTTATTCTTCTCAAGGTGAGCCACTAATGAGTGCTTTAGTTCTTTGGTTTCACAAATGATAGGAACACCAAACCAACTAGTCTCTGCTTCCTGCTTCTCATTCACAACACGAACACCAGGAATTGTTTCCACAATCTTTTGAATCCTTTTTTTGTTTTGTCTGCGTAGTTTATGAATCTCATCAAACTTCAGGAGTTGAACAGAACCAACAGCGCCTTGCATATCAAGTGGTTTTAGATTGTATCCCATCTGCGAGAAGACATACTTATGGTCCACAACATCATCATACCCAGTCAACCAGGTATCAAATCTCTTACCACAAGCACCATTAGATAGTAAGTTCTGTTGCCCCACACAATAGCAACCACGACCCCACCAAGCAAAACTTCTTGCAAGGTCAATGATTGCCTTATTATTAGATGAAACCATACCACCTTCAATAGTACAGATATGGTGTGCAGGATAGAAAGAACAAGAAGATGCAACAGCAAACTTGGTCAGATAGTTACCATTCCACTTACTACCCAAACTATCACAGTTGTCTGCAATAATCTCAAGATTATAGTGGTCACAAATATCAATCAGGCGATCAATATTATACGCATTACCAAGAACAGGAGAAGAGAATACTGCTCTAGTTCTATCAGTAATCTTACTCTCTACTTCTGTGAGGTTCCAATTCAGGTCATCCCAAGTGATGTCAACAAAAACTGGTTTCAATCCACACTGAACAATAGGTGCAATGGTAGTAGCAAATCCACAAGCACAAACAATAATCTCATCACCATCTGCCCACCCAAAGTATTTCTTGAGTGCAGCAAGCATCACAAGGTTTGCGGATGAACCAGAGTTCACCATCACAGAATGATTGAAGTCAAACTTACTTGAGAACTCTCTCTCAAACTTATTCACTCTCTCACCAGATGCCAACCACTTACCTTTCAGGACAGCATAGATGAGTTCTTGTGCCTCTTGGTCATCCCAATAAGGACCAGAGTAATAGACATTATCTTTTCCTGCTACAAAATCTTTCTTGTTAGCAATGAAAGGAAAAATATCATCATCAGAATCTTTTGCAGATTGAATGAAGTTTTCAATTAGTTGGCGCATAGTTCTTTCACAATGTCATCAGTAGAAATGGTTTGCTGGAATCCAAGAGATTTTAATTTAGTGACATCTAACCAAAAGTCCTTTGCCTGAACAATCTTATGAAATTCAGGTGCTTCTCTTGATTGGATTTTGGATTTTGAGTCCAAGTAAAGTTTCGCTTTACCAACTATATCACCAATGGCAGTGGGTTGTCCACTCCCAATATTGTAGACATCATTAAGGTTGCCCTTTTCCATCACAAGTTTTATAGCAGCACACACATCATTGATATGCATCACATCCCTTAATGGTGTCCCATTATCATAGATATAGACTTCCTCATCCTTCTTCAAAGTGTTTATCATATTTGTCAGAGCATTCTTCTTTGAAGAGGTCTTGGTATCGCCATTACCCATCACACTGCACAATCTCATGATTCTATAGTTGACATCATAGGTTCTACAGAAAGAGATTAGCAGGTCTTCTGCTGCCTTCTTTGTAATGGAATAGAATCCTGTTGGGTTACAATGCGCCTCCTCTGATGCAGGCAACTGTTGCTCACCATATACAAACCAAGAACTGATGAAGTTAAAGGTGATATCATGCTCTCTGCAATGATCCAAGACCTCACACAGAACCTTTAAGTTTGTCTCCACATCTAATGTAATGTTTAAGTGGATATTGTAATTGTCTACAGTAGAGATGAGATAAAGAATGTCATTTGTTCTTGGTTTTCTCTCATCTCTATCTTGCTTCACCACTTCATCTGGATATAGATTGCAGAATCTGCTACCTATGAATCCAGATGCGCCATACACACTAATCATCAGACAGAACTCGCAGCAAGACACTTATCAGACATTTCTTTTCCCCATTTCTTTTCAAAATATTGACGATAATTTTTTTCCCTCTTTAAGGTTTTTTCTTTTGATTCTCCACTTCTCCAAATTGATTTCCCATAAAAATGAAGAAGGTATGATGAAGTATCAATTTGAATATCATATCCAAGTTGAGATGCTCGAATACGATAATCAATATCTTCTCCACCATTCACAAAGTTTTCATCAAGGAATCCAACTTTGGAAATGATTTCGTGTGGAATGTGGAAACAATAAAATCCAATAATGTTAGAATCAATTTTAAGTTTTTGAGAATCAATTCCTTTTACGAATTCATTGAGTTCATTCTCTTTACCATCAAAGTCTTCAAGATTCATCGCAGATTTAATCTTTAGACTTCCATATTCACCGGTTAGTTTTTGATTACACAAAGGCACAGAAATTGATTTTGACTTTCCAAAACTTTGATTCCAATTTTCTGTAAATACAACATCATTACTCAATCCAATGAAATCTGCCTTATCAAGAAAAGCAAGTTTCATTACAAGATTCATATTCTCCGCAAATGTTTTAGGAGTATTATTTGAAATCAATGTAATTTTATCTGAGTTTTGTTTGAGTTGATACTTGCTATCATTATCAATTAGAAAGAACTTATCTTGATTTTTGAAATGAGTATTCTTAAAGAAAGTATCAATCGCAAGATCAGTATATTGTTCTGAATTATGAGTACTCACCATGCAATAGTATACTGGTGGTGAGATTTGATTTCCTTGAATATTAGAAACTAAATCTTCCCATTGCTTTGCGATTTTTTTCCAATCATACTTTTCAGTTACATAATCAGAAATGATTTTAGAAACCTCTTGATAAAACTTTGGTTCTTTCTCATAATAATCCAATGCTAAACAGCAGGAATTTGCGAACTGATGAATAAAATTATCAGTTACTTTCCAACCTTTTGATGTATTCTCACCTTCGATTGGAACCACAGTTGCGTTCTTTTCACCAGCAACTTCGGCAAGTGCTCCGATGTTTGTGATGATTGGATAAGCACCACATCGCATTGCCTCCGTCATTGAGACACAGAATGTTTCTTCCCAAGTGTTTGGATGAATAAAAAATGCTGACTCCTGATAGTGTTGAACTAATTCTTCACGGTCAATGACTGGTGAATATTCAACATTTGGTAGGGTTTTAAGATGTTCGTAAAGTTCAATAAACGGGTCATTCAAAGGTCCATAAAGAGACATTGAAGAAAAAATCTTAAACTTCGTGTCTGGATGAACTTGTTGAATCAGTGGAATGACCTTTGACAATACTTCAATCCCCTTATAAGGAATTGAAGTGAAAATCATTGTCTTTGATTTTTGATTGGAGTGTGTAAAAATATCAGCAACACCATTTGGAATCACTGTGATTTTATACTCTGGAACATTTAGATACTTTATTAATTGATCCTTATTCCATTGAGACGGAGTAACAATATGATCTACGGTTGTATGATCGAAGTTCAAAAATACTGGTTGATCATAAGCATGATGAGCCCACAATATCTTATATTCATGATCAGATTTTAAGATTTCTTGTGGTAGATGAGATACAAAAACATTCTCGGGAAATGGATAATGCTCTTGAAGATAAAAATAAGAAGTTTCAGTTGCTCCAGATTTCATAATATTATCCTTGATAAATGTGATAACCAGTGTGATTTAAACGAATTGATGTGTCTAACCAAATATCATAACCGACAGTTTGTGCTCTGTGAAAGAAACTTTTATCTTCCGACATAAAACTATTAGGTGTCTGATGCTCGGCAAAGTAATGATAAGAATGATTCATTTCAGCAGGAGTATGAGGAGTATCAGAATGATAATCCGATGGAATGTATTTAAGACCTGGATATTGTTTTGCGATGTCTAGAAAAACTTGACGATGAATCAAAACAAATCCCATTCCATTTCCATTGATTTTTAAAAGATTTCCATGTCTTTGTTCTGGTTGAATTACATCAACACAATATCTTTCTGGAATAATCTTCATTGGATAAGCACCAGAAACAATCGGTACTTGATGTGCTAGTAATTTTAGCACATCTTCTGGATTAAATCCAATATCACTATCTAAAAAGAACAGATAGTCGTGTTGTGTATTGTTAATGAAAAAATTAGCAACTTTGGACCTTGCCTGTGTAATCAAAGAAGAATTCGTCAGAGTCAAAAGTCCGTGGTCGATATTGTTTCTGACGAGTGCTTTTCCAAGATTAAAAAGACCAAGAGTTGTTTTTTCACTCACAATGCCTCCCGCACAGGGGAGACCAATCATTAAAGTCATATCAGTTTTTTCTTTATTATACCACTAATTATACGATAACTGGGGCAGGTCCTGTAACAACTGCGGTTTCTGGTAATGCGTTTGCTCTGGCGCTAGTAGCACCAGGACTACGACGAGCAACACTTAATGCGGCACCAGGAACTTCGGCAGTGGTATCGGTCGAATAAGTGACCTTATCCATTGTTGATAATGGACCAGGTTCGCCACCACCAAAGTATCCTGTTGTTGAGTTTCCTGTGGCACCATAATACCCACGACCAGCACTTAATGCAGCACCAGGAACTTCTGCTGTTGTATCAGTAGAATAAGTGACCTTATCCATTGTTGATTTAGCAGGAAAATAACCACCACCAAAGTATCCTGCTTCCGAGTTTCCTGTTGCCGATAATTGATAACGACCAACAGTTAAGTTTGCTCCTGGAACTGCCGCTGTTGTGTCTGTTGAATAAGTTAACTTATCCATTATTAATGATGCAGCACCAGGAGTACCACCACCAAAGTATCCTGCCGTTGAGTTTCCTGTTGCTGCTAAACCATAACGAGCAAGACTTAAGTTTGCTCCTGGAACTGCTGCTGTTGTTTCTGTAGAATAAACTACCTTATCAATTACACTAGAAGATGACTGACCACCGGCAAAGTATCCTGCTTCAGAGTTTCCTACTGTGCCCATCTGCGTTCTAGCAGTAACTAAGTTAGCACCAGGAACAGCAGCGGTGGTATCTGATGAATAAGTGACCTTATCCATTGTTGACTGATAGCCAGCAGGAGTATAACCACCACCAAAATATCCTGCCGATGAAGATGATGTTGCTCCTGGTCCAGAACGATTTGAAGTTAGATTAGCACCAGGAACTGCTACTGTGGTATCAGACTCGTAAGTAACTTTTTCTACCGTTGATATTGCCGCTGGAAAATTTCCACCACCACCAAAGTAACCAGTGTTTGGTGTTGGTGTTGGTGCCGATCCAATAGCCGTCTGTGGAGTCGGTGTTGCTGCTGGTGGTTGGGGAAGTACGTTTGCTCTGGCGCTTGATGCTGCTAAAGAATAACGAGCAACACTTAATGCTGCTCCTGGAACAGCAGCAGTCGTGTCTGATGAATAAGTGACCTTATCCATTGTTGAATGGGGACTAGGAAAACCACCACCAAAGTATCCTGCTTCAGAGTTTCCTGTTGCTGCTAAACCCCATCTAGCAACAGTTAAGTTTGCTCCTGGAACTGCTGCTGTTGTGTCTGTTGAATAAGTGACCTTATCCATTGTTAATTGACTTGTATGTACAGGTAAAGTAGCCCCACCACCAAAGTATCCAGTAGTGGAGTTTCCTGTTGCTGCTAGACCATAACGAGGAGAACTTAATGCAGCACCTGGAACAGCAGCAGTCGTATCAGACGCATAAGTGACCTTATCCATTGTTGAAAATGTATTTGGACCAGGAGAAAAACCACCGCCAAAGTATCCTGCTGTTGAGTTTCCTGTTGCTGCTAAAAGACGACGAGCAGCAGTCAATGATGCTCCAGGCACTTGTGCGGTTGTATCAGTTGAATAAGTTACCTTATCCATTGTTGTAAATGAATTTGGATTAGAAAAACCACCGCCAAAGTATCCTGCTGTTGAGTTTCCTGTTGCTGCTACACCACCACGAGAAGAACTTAAGTTTGCTCCTGGAACAGCGGCAGTTGTATCAGTCGAATAAGCGACCTTATCCATTGTTGCTACTACAGGAAAACCACCACCAAAGTATCCTGCTTCAGAGTTTCCTGTTGCTCCTAAAGAATCACGACCAACAGTTAAGTTTGCTCCCGGAACAGAAGCAGTGGTATCAGACGCATAAGTGACCTTATCCATTGTTGATGCTGTAGGAAAACCACCACCAAAGTATCCAGTGTTTGGTGGTGTTGCTCCATCACTAAATCTGACTGCTGGTGCTGCTGGTGCGGGATTTATTACAGTCTCTGGTAATCCGTTTGCTCTGGCACTTGATGCTGCTAAACTAGAACGAGCAACACTTAATGCGGCTCCTGGAACAGCAGCAGTAGTATCGGTTGAATAAGTGACCTTATCCATTGTTGCTACTGGACCAGGAGAACCACCACCAAAATAACCTGCATCAGAGTTTCCTGTTGCAGCAGCACTATAACGAGCAACACTTAATGCGGCACCTGGAACTACTGCTGTCGTATCAGTCGAATAAGTGACCTTATCCATTGTTGATACTGTACCACTAGCAATACGACCACCACCAAAGTATCCTGCCGTTGAGTTTCCTGTTGCACCAGCAATTTGATAACGAGCACCACTCAATGCTGCACCAGGAACTGCTGCTGTTGTATCTGACGAATAAGTTACCTTATCCATTGTTGAATATCCAGGATGAGGATAACCACCACCAAAGTATCCTGCTTCAGAGTTTCCTGTTGCTGCTAGAAAATGACGACCAACACTTAAGTTTGCACCTGGAACTGCTGCTGTGGTGTCTGATGAATAAGTGACCTTATCCATTATTGCTCCAGAAGAAGAACCACCACCAAAGTATCCTGCTGTTGAGTTTCCTGTTGCTGCTAGATAACGACGAGCAACACTTAAGTTGGCACCAGAAGGAAGTGCTGCTGTTGTGTCTGATGAATAAGTGACCTTATCCATTGTTGCTACTGAAGCACTACTATCAGCATCAACACCACCACCAAAGTATCCTGCTGTAGAAGACCCTGTTGCGGCAAGACCGTATATACGGGCAACACTTAATGCGGCACCAGGAACTTCGGCAGTGGTATCAGTCGAATAAGTGACCTTATCCATTGTTGAATAGTAAGGAGCAGGAGCACCACCACCAAAATACCCAGTGTTTGGTGGGTCTGATAAAAAAGGAGAAGGACTTACCCAAACATCATTTAATTCGACCCAATCACTTAATATTTTTTTCTTTACAATGGTTCTTAAACTAAAAACACCTCTTGTATCAGACATTTCTTAAAAATACTTATGATCGGAATACTTCCAATATTCCAAGTTATTATACTTATTTAGAATACTATCACTTAAAACACTTTCTGGATTATGTGATTTTTTCTCCAATTTAGAACGAACATGATGCATATCTTTCAAATACCATTGATCATCGTTCTCACGATGAACATTGTCAATCTTATCAAAACAATGTGAATAAGACTCTACACCAAGAAAATCATAAATCTTATTCATTGTTTGCTGTGGAGAGTTGATTAAATCATCATACTCAACCATTAGTAAATATTTTTTATCGTCCCCACGAATAAATGCCTGAGACTGAGCCCACAGTGCCTGCTCCACAATACCATCTTTACTCATCAGATAGTGACACCGATTATCATCATTGATTGGTAGTCCTTTTTCAATCAGATGCTGATCAATAAAAGATACTTGATCCGAATTTCTACGGACCATCGTAATGAAAGAAGTCAATACCTCTACAATATTTCTTACTGGACAAATAATCTTTGGTTCTGGTGTAATATACGTTTTGATTCTTTCAATATTATTACTCCAGGCACGACAGTGATCAATAATAATCGGTTTCTCAACATCAAAATAGTAGTCATCAATAACACTTGAGACTACCTTATATGCCGATTTTGGTTTTGGATAACCAAGATACTGTTCACTGTCCGTAAAATAATGATCGTTCCAATACATCAGTTCCATTACTGGACTGACTGGTTCCGTATGAACTTCTGGATTTTGATTCAAAAGACTTTTCAGTAATGTGCTTCCAGACCTAGGAAGACCTGCCATAAAATAATAAGTTTTATTCATCAAAATTCCAGTCAGTAGGATTAAAGAAAAACAATTGAACTAAACGACCGTTCTCAAGACTATCGCCAAAGTTAAAATTATGTGAGTGCCACAGATTTGTTCTGAAGATTACTATTCTATTATACTTCATCGGAGAAAGCAAATATCTAGTCCACTTAGTTCTATCCAGTCCTTCTCCATACACTGTTGTCCACCATGCTTCTTTCTCTGATGGATAACCATAGTGCTTTGCAAGTTTTGGATGAGTGGGACAGTTCTCCATACTGGTCTTATTATGAATCCAGAAAGACGTACCACCTTCATCTATACACTGGTCTGGTGTGTTTAGATAACATACGGCACCGAACTCCCAGTTAGGATCAACATGAACATCTTGACGATATGGATCGGATTCGAGAGAAAGTCTGAAGTATCCATTCAAACCAGCAGGAGTTAACTTCCTATTCAGAACGGTTTCAAATTTTTTATGCAATGATTCTGGATAATAATTACCCTTGGAATTTCTACCAGGATATGTGTATCCGTTCTCTGGTTCTGGATATTCTGCCGTAAGTGCTACCTGACGAATTTCATCAGGATTCGAATAAAAATCATCAATTACAACAATGCTTCGTTTCATATCAAGTTTTTGTTTATTATAACACTAATTATACGACAATGGGAAAAGAACCTTGAACCTGAGCAGAACCAGGAAGTGCATTTGCTAGAGGACTTGTTGCTGCCATATAACCACGAGCAGCACTTAATGCGGCACCAGGAACTTCTGCGGTGGTATCGGTTGAATAAGTTACCTTATCCATTGTTGAATAATAAAGAGAAGGATCTCTACCACCACCAAAATAACCGTGTGTTGAGTTTCCTGTTGCGGCAAGACGAGAACGAGCAACACTTAATGCAGCACCAGGAACTTCGGCAGTGGTATCAGTAGAATAAGTTAACTTATCCATTGTTGAATAATTAGGCTGAGGAAAAACACTAAGATAACCACCACCAAAGTATCCTGCAGTTGAGTTTCCTGTTGCGGCAGGAGAACGACGAGCAACACTTAATGCGGCACCAGGAACTTCTGCGGTGGTATCGGTCGAATAAGTGACCTTATCCATTGTTGATCTTGGACCAGGATGTCCACCACCAAAGTATCCAGTGGTTGAGTTTCCTGTTGCGGTAACACCATAACGACCAACACTTAATGCGGCACCAGGAACTTCTGCAGTTGTTTCTGATGAATAAGTCAACTTATCCATTGTTGATCTACTACCAGGATCACCACCACCAAAGTAACCGGCAGTTGAGTTTCCTGTTGCACCAAGTAGAATACGAATGAAACTCAATGCTGCTCCCGGAACTTCTGCAGTGGTGTCTGATGCATAAGTGACCTTATCCATTGTTGATACATAACTACTAGGAATTCTACCACCACCAAAGTATCCAGCAGTTGAGTTTCCT
>Ga0208645_1002485_pt1 | contig 14645 bp, 14 predicted proteins | sample VirMetDEL_Sep_01_FD_184519 | JGI IMG/M metagenome (GOLD analysis project Ga0208645, IMG submission 184519) | Aqueous microbial communities from the Delaware River and Bay under freshwater to marine salinity gradient to study organic matter... | ecosystem: Environmental > Aquatic > Marine >... | reverse complement strand
TGGCAACATAGGTATGGGACAGGCTCCTGTACCGGGTGAACAAGGATTTAGTGCGAATGGACAAGGAAATATTCAGCAAGCTGAAGGGGCTGGTCAGCAGCAACCGCCAATGGGACCACTTCAGTAATTACTTAGATGTGCTTATTGCGCAACAACACAAAGTATTAGAACAGTCTGAGAATATGATTACTGTGCATAAGGCACAAGGTGCTATTGAAGCACTGCGTAAGATAAGACGTTTACGTGAGGACATAGCTAAAGCAGATGGCTCTTAACGAACAAATGCAAGAAATGCTTCAGCAAGACATTAAAGATGCTGAAACACGTTCACGACAAGAAATAACTAAAGAGCAAATTGAATCAGGTAAAACTGCTGCAGGTTTAGCTGCTGACATGACACCTTTTGTGGGTGGTGTTAAAGGCGCAGTTGAGTTGCCTGAAGATTTAACTGTAGCTAAAGCACTTATTGATGATGGATACAAAGAAAAAGATTTAGTAAAAATGGGCATGGGTAGTGCTTTTACTGCACTCTCTTTGCTTGGTTTAATACCGGGGGCTAAAATAGCTACTGATCTTGGTAAATCTGCGATTAAAAGTTCTGTAAAGAAGCAAACAGATAACCTGATTACACCTAAACGTGCAGAGCAGTTAGAGTATGCAAAAACATTGCCTAAAGGAAAACGCAGACAGTTCTTAAAAGAAGTTAATCGTCCTACACCTAAAGTGTTTCACGGTGCAAGAAATATAGGTGAGAGAGTAGATGATTTTAAATCACAAGCCAAGCTGGATGAGTTTGACTATAAACTGGCTAACAGTCTTAAAACAATGAGTGGTAATCAAAATTTAGATTTTAAAAACGTATTTGGTGAAAAAGAAAGCGTTCCAATCAAAACTTTATTGGATCAAAACATATCCTTCTTGTCTATAATCCCAGAAAAAGGCGAAGATTTTATAGAGCCTTACTTAGCTGATTTAAGGTTTATGCCAAGAATTGTAAATACTAAATCAGCGCGTAATGAAGCAGGATTTGAAGTTGAATACGATAAAAGTGCTTTAGATTTAATTGATGATGGTGGTGAAGTATTTGGTAGTGTGCCGTTAACGATGAAAATTGAAAATGGTAAATCTGTTCCACATATAAAAGCATCTGATTTGGATAGTGAATTAAGAGAAATAGTTGGAAGAACTAGAGAAGTAGCTAGGGAGTTTCATACACCTAAATTTTCAAGTAAAGGTGAACAGTTAGAAAAAGAAGGTTTTGCACCATATGGAGGAACTGGACCTCTTTCTGGTAACAGTAGACGTTCACCATTTAGATCGGATAAATCTGCTTTTGGAAGTGCGCAAACAGGTCAGCATTTAGAACTTAAAGGCATAAAAGCATTATCAACGTCACGAGATTCTTTGGTTTCTACTAAAGATGTATTTGGTAATCGTGTTCTTGCAAATTTAGTTTATGCAGATTTGCCAAAAAATTTACAAAGAAACATTTCACCCGATGAATATGCAGAATTAATTTCATATGGTGCAGGTGATTTACGTGATGAAATACTGAAATTTGGAAGTCCTGTATCTTTGCCAAAAAGCAGTCATTTAGAAGCAGAAGTCGCTTTACCTCGCCCTCAAGAGTTAAATGTAAAACGACTATCAGAAGATAGGAACAGAATAGACCCTAAACGATTTGATGTTAGTGAAATGAAGCCCACTAAAGGCACGGGCAAACTACCTCTTGCAGAACGTATAGCAGAGGGTCAACGTCTTGTAAATAGATTGTTTAGCCAATTAGATAGGCTAGCAGAGGCTAGTCCCGGATACGCAAAAGCCCCACGTAGATTTTATAACTATACAAAAAATATGTTTAATGATGCTCAATCATTAGCAAAGTATACAGAACAATACGGTGCTAGAGGAACTTATGATTCTTTTCTTGAAACGGTAGCAAATAACGGAAGATACGTAACAAATCTAAGAAAATTTGCTAATGCTATGCCGGATGGAGAGAGGCAAAACAATTTAAAAGCCTTGGCTGATGTTTTAGAAACAATGCAATACAAAGATCGGTCTGCACCTATACGTGCAAGAACAGCAACAAGAGAAATGTCCGATAAAGATATTGACAGCATTCTTTTTGATAGACCAAAAGAATTAGACATAGATGATGTACTACATGAATATGGCTATAACGATTTAAAGCGTATGGCTTTTCATGTTACACAAAAACTAAACACAGGGGGTTTAGTGCAAATGAATGAAGGTGGAGCAGTACCCATGAAAAAACAAATGGAACTCTTTGAACCCGTAGAACGTGGTTATGCAGAGGGTGGCCTTATGGAAGAAGGCGGTATGGTTGATGAGGAATCAGGCAATGAAGTACCGCCCGGTTCATTGCGTGAAGAAGTACGTGATGACATTCCTGCTCAGTTGAGCGAAGGCGAGTTTGTTTTTCCTGCAGACGTAGTGCGTTACATAGGCCTTGAAAAATTAATGCGTATGCGTCAAGAAGCAAAGCAAGGCTTGGCACAGATGGAAGCTATGGGTCAGATGGGCAATGGCGATGAAGCTGTTATGGAAGATGACTTGCCATTCGATATGTATGACCTTGACATTGATGATGAAGGCGAGTATAATAACATGGCTCAAGGCGGTATGCCTCAAGACCCACGTGACGTTGTGAAAGCTGGTTTTGTTACATATAAAGGACAAACAGCCTATGTTCACGATGTTACAAACATACCAGAAGATATTAGAGATGAAGTGCAGGTACAAAGAGCATGAGCAAATCTATAAAAGACCAAACAACTAGAGCGTTTCAAGTCGGTGGTTATAATCCACCATCGGTTCCTCAACAGCCTTATGCGCAACCAACACAAATAAATCCACAAACTGGTACTTATACATTACCGGGTACAGGCATTGCTGGTTATCAAATTCCGGGTGGTGGACAAACAGGCTATACACCTTACGGTGGACCAACGCCATATTTTCAACCTGTACAGTTTACTGGCCCTCAGTTTCAAACATCATTACAAACAACTAACTTGCCAACTTTTGCTGAAACAGTAGGTAGCAAGCCGGGTCAATATGATGAGTTGCGTACCTATATAAACGATGCAGGTCAAACGCTGCAGATACCGTTTAAAGATGGTAGACCTATTTATCCAATCCCCGAAGGCTATCGTCCTATTGGGGACCAACCTGCATCAGAACAAGAACAAACAACCGTAACACCCACTCTAGGTCAAACGCAAGTTGATAGTGGTGGTGGAGATGGTGTGGGTTCTTTATCAACAGATGTCCCAACAACACAAGCTGCACGAAATGTTTACAAAGGTTATAGCAAAGGCTATAATGGGTTATCAACTGCTTGGGGTAGTGGTGCTGGTGGTTTGTCGGCTGCTGCTGCACAAGCTAAAGAAGACTTTGGCATAACAGGGCAACAAACAGGTAGTATAGGAAGTTTAATTGCTTTTGCTGCAACTGCAGCAGGTGTGCCTTTTGCATTATCATCAATGGCGGCAGGTAAAGGTGGTTATTTTATTGATACGCCTGTAAGTCCGGGTGCCGTAGGTACTTTATCTTATGAAGACTTAGTAGGTATTGCTAATGGAACAATTCCTTCTAGTGCAAAAGTTAGTCAACAAGTAGCTAAAAATGTTTTAGATGCTCAACTTAATTATGGAGTTAACCTTACTGGTAGAATAGGTTTTAATAGTGGTGATATTAACCCAACTACAGGAACACCTGTAAAAAATGGAATGGCAGTAAATTCTGCTTTTGGTCCGGGGGCAACTACTGCTTCTTATGCAACTGTAGATGATATGAAAAACGTAATACAAAAGGGTATTGCCGCAGGTTGGCGTGGCGGGTATATAGACAAAAAGGCATATGATGGTCTTTCAGCAAAAGCAAAAGAAAACTATAATAAGTTTGATAATACTCACCAACAAAATGAAATTGTAGCTGGTAGTGAAGAAGCCAAAGCAGCATACCAAAAAGGTAATCAGCCTATGCAAGACAACATTACGGGTACACCTACTTCTATGGACGTTGATAAAGCAAAAGCTGCTGCTGATGCTGCTACTAAAGCCGCTGCAGAAGCAGGGCTTGATTATGGTGACGAATTTGGTAATATGCCGGAACAAGCTGCACCTGCTACTAGAAGTTTGGGTCGTTCACCGGGTGAAATGGCTGCACGTAGCGGCGGCAATAAGGATGGTCCTACCGGCGGCGGCGGTGGTTTTGGGTCAGCAGGTTCTAGTGGACAAGGTTGTTTTGCTGCAGGAACTATGTTCTTTATGGAAGACGGTTCTTTGAAAGCGGTTGAAGACATTAAAGTAGGTGATACCATGATGCATGGTGGAAAAGTTAGATTGTCTATTATAGGTGATGGCTCTGAAACAGATTGGTATATGTATGGAACAACAAAAGTAACAGGCTCACACGCAGTACGAGAAAATGGTGAGTGGAAATATGTTCGTTATTCAGAAAATGCAATACCTACTGAAACAGAAGAATTATTATATACTGTAACAAATGAAAATCATAGAATGATTTCAGAAGATAAAATAGTATATGCAGATTACGACATGGTAGATGAAGATGGCATAGAAGAAGAACTTCTTGAAATGCTTAATGAACAGGATGTCGTAAAAAAAGCAGCATAAGTTAGCTGCATATTAGTTGGCCTACCCATCCCCCACCCCGGCGTGGCTACGTTGGCCCCAACGAAAGGAAGTACACAATGGCTGAACAAGCTACAATTATGGCTGAAGAAATGCAGTCACCTAAGAAAGTTGCGTTTGCAAATCGTAAATACACTAACGAAGAAAAACGCAAAATGGAAGAAGAAGAACTAGAACAATTGCTGAAGGAACAGCGTGGCGAAGTAGAGCAAGAAGCTGCTGAACCAAAAGAAGCTGAACCTTTAAACGCAGAAGAGAAAACATTTAAAAAGCGTTACTCTGATTTGCGTAGACACCAGCAACAACAAGCTGAAGAGTTTAAAAGAGAGATTGATGCTCTTAAACAACAACTCAGTAAAGCTGCACAGAAAGAAATGAAACTGCCTAAGTCTGACGAAGACATTGAACAGTGGGCAGCAGACTATCCAGATGTAGCAGCTATCGTTGAAACAATTGCAATGAAGAAAGCACGTGAACAAGCTACTGCGCTTGAAGAACGTATGAAAGCAATTGATGAGTTGCAGTCTAGTGCTTCAAAAGAAAAAGCTGAAGCAGAACTAATGCGGTTACACCCAGACTTTGGTGAAATCCGTGACAGTGATGAGTTCCATGAGTGGGCAGAAGACCAGCCTAAGTGGGTACAAGATGCGCTGTATGACAATGACAATGACGCACGTTCTGCTGCTAGAGCCATTGACTTGTACAAAGCTGACATGGGCATAACTACTAAAAAGTCTAAGTCAGATAATGATGCAGCTAAGTCTGTATCTACTAAGAATACACGTAGTAAGCCTCAAGAAAATGAAGCAACTACATATCTTAAAGAGTCTACTGTACAGAAAATGTCACCGCAAGAGTACGAGAAGCGGTCTGACGAAATCATGGAAGCTATCCGTAGTGGTAAGTTTATCTATGATGTATCTGGCTCTGCTAGATAAAAATGTAAAAAAGAGTTGACAAGTAGTTATTTATAAGTATAACTATAGTCAGATTAGTGTAACTGTATAGCGCAATATGGTTACACTATAATACGCAAACAGCCAAGTCTTACGGATTACCTGACGAACATGGCCCGTTAAATGGTAGGACGGCCATCTTACCACAAAACGCACCCAATGTGAATCAGCCTCCTGATTAGTCTTGCGAGTTTGTATCTGTAAAATGCTACAATAGGAGATTTAAAAATGGCATTTACTTCCGCAGCGGGGTATGGCAATCTTCCTAACGGTAATTTTTCACCCGTAATTTACAGCAAACAGGTGCAACTTGCTTTCCGCAAGTCTGCTGTTGCTGAAGCTATCTCAAACTCCGATTACTTCGGTGAGATTGCTAACATGGGTGATTCCGTGAAGATTATCAAGGAACCCGAAATCACAGTTAAGGCTTATGCCCGTGGTACAACCATCACGCCGCAAGACCTTGACGATGAAGACTTCAGCCTGACAATTGACAAAGCTAACTACTTTGCATTTAAGGTTGACGACATTGAAGAGGCACACAGCCACGTTAACTTCCAGTCATTGGCAAGTGACCGTGCTGCTTACCGCCTTGCTGACCAGTTTGACCAAGACGTTCTTGGCTACTTGTCAGGTTACACTCAGTCTGCAATCCACGGTACGCCAGACACTGTTAACACGACTATTAACGGTTCAAAGGCTGTTACTACCGCTGGTTCAGACGAACTGCTTGCCAGCATGAAGCTGGACGCATCTGACTTTAACAACGGTACTCCGGGTGAAGCAATTGCTATCCTGCCACGTACTGGTGCAGGTGCTGCTCCAACTAATGCAGGTGATGCGAATCCGTTGCAAATCATTGCTCGTATGTCACGTCTGCTAGACCAGCAGAATGTTGACACACAAGGTCGTTGGCTTGTTCTTGACCCAGTGTTCATGGAAGTATTGAAAGACGAAGATTCTCGTCTGTTTGATGCTGACTTCGGTGGTTCAGGCTTGCAGAACGGCAGAGTAAGCAACAACATTCACGGTTTCACCGTGTACTCGTCTAACAATCTGCCAGCACTTGGTACTGGTCCTTCATTTGCAGGGACAAACAGTGCCGTTAACTTTGGCGTGATTGTTGCTGGTCATTCATCTGCTGTTGCAACTGCAGAGCAGATTAACAAGACCGAAACCTACCGTGACCCTGACAGCTTTGCTGACATCGTTCGTGGTATGCATCTGTATGGTCGCAAGATTCTCCGTCCAGAGGCTCTTGTCAACGCCAAATACCACTTGGCTTAAGGGAGGACTAGATTATGCCTACAGTAACTACACTTTCTTCTGCCGCACGTGGTGCTGGCGCACGTGGCCGTCAGCCGTACATGGTACAGCATGAAATTGATATTGCTGCTGCAGTAACCGCTAAAGGTTCTGCACTGGCTGCTGGCGACATTATTGAAGCCATTTCAGTTCCTGCTGAAACCATGATTATGGCTGCTGGTATTGAAATCATGACTGCTGCTACAGCTACTGCCGCTACTGTACACCTTGGTGTAACTGGTGGTGACGTAGATAACTGGGCAGTTGATTTTGATATCACTGGTGCTGCTGGTACTTACAGCACTGTGCCTGAAGGCGATGCTAACCCTGTAATGGTTACTTCTGCTGATACTCTTGACGTTGAACTTAACGCTGTCACTTCGCTGACCGCTGGTAACATTCGCGTTTGGGCGTTGATGCTTAATGTATCCGATATGGGTAGCATGGGTGCTAACGAAGTAGACCGTGACGCACTTGCCTAAATAGTTGAGGGGGCAGGGCAACTTGCCCCTTCACTTTGATTAAGGACATAACATGGCATACGATTTTCTTGGACTTGTAAATGCAATAAACAGGCGGCTGAATGAGGTAGAACTCAGTTCAGCTAATTTTGCTACTGCACTAGGTTTTTATTCGCAAGCCAAAGATTCAGTTAATGCTTCTATTAGATATATTAATCAGTCAGAATATTTCTGGCCTTTTAATCATACTACACAAGAAACAACTTTAGTTGCTAATCAAAGTCGTTATGCATTTCCTGCTGACGCTAAAGTAATTAATTTCAATTCATTTCGTATTAAAGAAAATACTTCTCTGGGTAATGCCACTACACGTATTACTGAAATTGCATATGAAGATTATTTAGATAGATATGTAGAGCAAGAATACAGTTCTTCTATTGGTCAAGGTATACCTAATAAAGTAGCACAAGCACCTAACTTATATTTTATAATGACACCAGAGCCAGACAAGGCGTATGAACTGGTGTATGAATATTACACATTTCCAACAGACCTTGCTGTAGCTACAGATGTCCCAACAATCCCAGAACGGTTTCAACATATTATTATAGATGGCGCAATGCATTATGGTTATCTGTTTAGAGGTGACACGCAAAATGCGCTGGTAATGAAAGAAAAATTTGACGAAGGTATTAAGCATATGCGTTCACAACTTATTAATAGAACACCATACGTGAGGTCGTATATGCTTACTGGTGCGACAGGTGGAGCAAGTACAGGCTTCGGTATTTAAGAGGCTATCACAATGGATGCATGGCAAACCTATCCAGTTGAGTTTCGTGGTGGTCTTATAACTAACCTTTCTCCTTTGCAGCAAGGTATTAACGCACCGGGAAGCGCAAGAATACTACGTAACTTTGAGCCTTCAGTAGAGGGTGGTTACAGACGTATTGAAGGTTATGACAAATACGACAGCGTAATTATTCCACCTTATGGTGCGCCTGTTGTACACGGTGATGGACAGAGTGGCACAGGACTTATACTGGCAGCTATTCATACTACACCAGAAGCAGGTGATGTACTTAGCCTTGTAGGTGGCGCAGTAGATGGCATAGGTCAAACAGGAACATCTTTAAATGTAGATGGATTAGACGTTGCACCATCCGCTAATGATACTTTTACTATTGATGGCGATGATACTGTATACACTGTCAGTGCCGCTACTGCATTAGTAGGTACTGCATCAACACTTACAATATCTCCAACATTAACTTTATCGCCAGATGATAATGCAGTACTTACATTTAGATATACAATTGCATCTGGTGGTGTAATTTATGATGCTACTAATAATCGGGCTACATTAACATTAAACCAAACAATGGTCGTTAATCCGTCCAATGCAGATGACGTTATATTTATAAGCACAGCATCTGATTATCTTTCTTTGGGTCTAGCTGCATGGGAAGATGTAGCTATTGTAGCTAAGAACGCAGACATATATAAATCTGGCGGTTCTGGTTTTACTAAAATAAATGTACCTGACTACGGAACACCCTTAGTAGATGGCGGTAGTCAAACAGGTACAAGCCTTGTAATAGATGGGCTGGATACTGCACCACAAGCAGGTGATGTATTTAAGATTGCTGGCATTGATTTAATTTATACAGTAACAGCTAATGCAACAGTAACATCAGGCAGTGCTACATTAGCTATTAACCCAGCACTCGCAAGTAGCCCAGCAGATAACGCAGTAATTACGTTTCTGTCTACTAGCAGAGAAGATGCAAACAGAACTAGATTTGCTAAGTACAACTTTAATGGTACTGAAAAAATTGCAATTGTTGATGGTTTAAATGAACCAGCACTATATGACAACACTACCTTTACAGTTTTACTTGATGCACCAACAGATGTTATAGGTGCAACATTTGTAGCAGAAGTTAAGAACCACTTATTCTTTGCTAAAGGTTCTGTGCTTACATTTACTGCACCTTATACAGATAGTGATTTTACTGTTGCTAATGGTTCCGGCTCAATCAATATCGGTGGTAGAATTACCGCACTGGCAGTATTCCGGCAACAGCTAATTATCTTTACTGAATCTAGTATTCACCAACTAACTGGCAATACAATTGCAGACTTTACACTGCAACCAATTACAACAGATATTGGATGTATTGATTCAGACACAGTGCAAGAGATTGCTGGTGATATTATGTTTCTTGGTCCAGATGGACTTAGACTGTTAAGTGGTACAGATAGAATTGGAGACTTTGGACTAGCATCTGTATCTAAAGCAATCCAAAGTGACATGACTTCGTTTGTCTCTAACAACACATCATTTAGTAGTTGTGTAGTACGAGAAAAGTCACAGTACAGAATATTTGGATTTAACAATAATATTACACAGGAAAACTCACAGGGAGTTCTTGTGACACAGTTTGCCCCGCAGGGCGGTGAAGGCATGGCCTTTGCGGAACTACGTGGTATTAGGTCGTATGTATCTGACAGTGACTATAACTTAAATGTTGAAGTAGTACTGTTTTCAAACGATGATGGCTACTTGTATCAGATGGAAAGTGGCAACTCATTTGATGGTCAAAATATCAAAACAACATTTGCTACACCTCACTTGCCTATTAGTGACCCACGTAAACGCAAAACATTCTACAAGTTATTCTTGTACACTGACCCACAAGGTAGCGTTGCATTTGATGTAAGTTTAAAACTTGACTTTGATAGTCAGGGTACTATTCAGCCACCACCTATTAGTATTCTTAACACACAAGGTACTGTTGGCTTTTTTGGTAGCGGCACATTTGGTGTCACACGATTTGGTACTAAACTACTTAAACTATTCCAAACGCAAGTTATAGGCTCTGGATTTACTGTGTCATTTCAATTTGAATCAGATGACCAAAACCCGCCATATTCAATTGACGCATTAACGACTGAATATGCAATTCACGATAGAAGGTAAAAACTATGGGAACAGGCTATACCAGAAACGATACCGTTAACAATATTGCTGACGGTAACATTATTAACGCTGCAGACTTTGATGGTGAATATGATGCCATTGAAGCAGCGTTTAACAGTAGCACAGGACACACGCACGATGGTACATCAGGCGAAGGTGGTCCAGTTACTGTGCTTGGACCTGCCCAAGACTTTGTAGCAAGTACCACAGAGATAAAACCTAAGACAGATGCTACACTTGATATCGGTACTAATCTACTACGATTTAAAAATTTATACCTATCTGGTTCGGCTAGTTTAGGTACGGTTGATATTGATGCAGGTACTATTGACGGTACACCTATTGGCGGTACAACTCCTGCTGCTGGTACATTTACTAATCTTGTAGCCAATACTGATTTAACATTAGCCAGTGGTTCTACCGTAACTGCTATCCTAGATGAAGACACAATGACTTCTGACAGCGATACTGCGCTGGCAACACAGCAGTCTATCAAAGCCTACGTTGATTCACAGATTACATCAAATAACGAACTAAGTGAAATCCTTGCTAATGGTAATATTACTGCTGGTACTGGAATTGACCTTATTGACAACGACAAGATTCGCTTTGGTACAGGTAATGACCTAGAGATTTTCCATAACGCTACTGACAGCATTATTAACGACAGTGGTGCTGGTAGCCTTAAACTGCAGCAAGCAGGTGCTACAAAGCTAGAAGTAACAGCAACAGGTGTTACAGTATCGGATGACCTTGTTGTAAATGATGATGTCTCTTTGTCTTCTGACGGTGCTATTATTAACTTAGGTGCTGACGGCGAAGTAACGCTTACACATCAAGCTGATGTAGGTGTACTGCTTGACGTAGAGAATAGCACAACTAATGGTGTCACAGATGTATTGAAGCTGCAAGCTAAAAGCACAGGCACACCTGCTGTTGGTATTGGTGTAGGTGTTGAGTTTTCAACTGAGACTGCAGCAAGCACAATTGAAACAGGTGGTGTCATTGAATCTGTAGCTACGGGCTTGACACCTACGGCTGAAGAATTTGACATGGTATTCAAAACTATGTCAGCAGGTGCTACTGCAGCAGAACGCCTGAAGCTGAATGGTAATGGTGCAACCATTGGTAACATCAATGTTGATGGCAATACTATTATTAGCACAGATACCAATGGTGATATTAACCTAACACCAAATGGTACTGGTGAAGTAAACATCTCAAAAGCAGACATTGACGCTGGTACTATTGATGGTGTTACAATCGGTACAGCTAGTGCAGTAACAGAACTGCAGGTAGACAATCTAAACCTAAACGGTAATGCTATTACCAGCACAGATACCAACGGTAACATTGCAATCACACCAAATGGTACTGGCGAAGTTGATATTACCAAAGTAGACATTGCTGCTGGTGAGATTGATGGTACAGTAATAGGTGCTAACAGTGCAGCAGCAGGTACGTTTACTAATTTGACTGCAAGCACAGACTTGACACTTGCTACTGGTGCAACTGTAACAGCCATTCTTGATGAAGATACAATGTCATCTAACAGTGACACGGCTCTTGCTACACAGCAGTCTATTAAGGCGTATGTAGATAATTCACTAGGTGCAGCAAGTAATGTGACAGCAACTGGAATCACTTTTGAAGGTGCAACTGCAGATAGCATCACAACAACACTTGCTATCACTGACCCTACAGCAAACAGAACCTTCACATTTGGTGATGAATCAGGAACTGTGTCTACACAGGCATTTGCAAATGGTGCAGCAGTTGCACTAGCTATTGCATTAGGATAATAAAAAGTACTTGACAAACCATTACAAATATGGTATAATTAGTGTACATTTGGAGTAAAATATGGCAAACGCTTTTTTATGTGAGACAGATACAGCAGTAGGTACATCACCTGCTACCATTTATACCTGTCCTTCAAGCACAGAAACCACCATCATTGGTCTGAGTATCTCTAATATTGTTACATCACAAATTCTGGTAGACGTACAGCTTGACGCTTCAACTCGTACTTCTGGTGCAGAAGACAGTGTGTATCTAGTTAAAGATGCCCCAGTACCTGTTGGTGGTTCTTTAGTTGTGGTTGGTGGAGACCAAAAGGTAGTTATGGAACCGGGTGATACTTTAAAAGTAACATCCGATACTGCATCATCTGCTGATGTTGTCTTGAGCCATCTTGATATTACGTAAGGAATAAGTAATGCCGTATCTAGGTAATATACCTTCTACTGTTTTTAGTGGCTTATCCTATCAGGATTTGACTGGTGGTACTGGTACTAGCTTTACACTTGACTACTCAGTTAGCAGCGCACAAGATATTGAAGTATTTGTAAATAACGTACGTCAAGAGCCGGGTGTAGCATATACTACTGCTGGCACTACGCTGACCATGACTGGCAGCATTGCTGCTACAGATGATTTTTACGTAGTATTTCAAGCTAAAACATTTGGTACTGTTTCTCATCCAGCGGGTAATTCACTACAAGCTACCAGCGGTACATTTAGTGGCGCGGTTACAGCCACATCGTTTAGCGGTGATGGCTCTGCGCTGACTGGTGTGTCTGCTGGTAAACTATTGCAAGTTGTAAACGCTACTTCAACAACATCCGTGTCTACAACATCAAGTTCATTTGCTGACACAGGTTTTAGCGCATCCATAACCCCATCTTCTACATCAAGTAAAATCTTATTGCTTGGGAACTTCACTTGCCACTCAAATACAAATGGGTTGATTTACAAACTTACTGCCTACAGAGATGGAACAACAAATCTTGGACACGCTACTTGGGGGTTCTCTTGGTTATTTGGTGCAACATCAACTATAGTAGGTGAATGTGCTGTAAATTATTTAGACAGTCCAGCAACCACATCATCTGTCACTTATAATATTTATCACGCAATAAGCGGCAGTGGCATAGGGTACTTTACATACAACGGTGCTAGAAGCGGATTCACACTTATGGAGATTTCTCAATAATGCAACACGAAGCAATTTACGCACTACATTCAAATGTAGTTACAATTAGCGGTAGCGGTGCTGACGCTGTTGCGAAGGATGCTGATGGCAACATCGTATCTTGGGATGCTTCTGCTGTTGCAACCAAAGAAGCTGAGTTGCTAGCGGCTTTTGAGTTAAATGAATTACGCAGAGAACGCAATCGCCTTATTGCAGAAACAGACTGGTGGGATATGTCTGATACGCCGACAATGACTGCGGCTCAGATTACATACCGTCAGGCACTGCGTGACATTACCGACAGCTATTCATCATTAGATGATGTGGTGTGGCCTACAAAGCCGGAGTAAGATATGGCAATTTCAAAGATAACAAATACGGGTATCGGTACTATTGATGACATTACGTTATCCGGCGGCCTGTACGTTGGCGGCACAGGTTCAGCAAACTATCTGGATGATTACGAGGAAGGCACTTTTACATTAACTATAGGCGGTTCAACAACCAATCCAACAACACCAGTCACAAATACAGCACACTATACAAAGATTGGTTCTATTGTTTACTGCGATTTTCAGTTTAATGCTGTGAATTTAAGTGGTGCAAGTGGTGGATTTAGAATTGATGGTTGGCCTTTTACACCAGCAAAGGCTGTTGCACACGGTGCTTTTGTTGGTCATACAGGGTTTACCTATCCAGCAAATGCAAAAGATGCAGTACCTTATTTTGTAAGCAATACACAACTAGCTTTTTACGCAACTCAAAGCAATGCGCCTTGGACAGAAGTATCAATCAACGGCACAACAAATGTGTATCTTTACGGCAGTATAACTTATAGAACATCATAACCTGTTTGGATAACAGGTCGGACAGTCCAGCCATAGGAGATAAAAATGGCACTAACAGAAGAAACACAACAAGACAAAATTGAAATAGTACAACCACATTCAATGGTTCAAGTTCGCACAGCTACTATTATTAAACGTGACGGCGTTGAAATTAGCCGTAGTTTTCACAGACACGTTGTAGCACCAGACGCTGACATCACAGGTGAAAGCGCAGAGGTTCAAGCTATTTGTGCGGCAGTACATACACAAGCCGTTAAGGATGCGTATGCGGCGCATTTGGCTGAACAAGAAACTCCATAAGGAAACCCAATGGCATACATAGGTAAATCCCCACAACTAGGTGTTCGCAGTCGCTTTTACTTCACAGCAACAGGCGGTGAGACATCTCTATCTGGTGCATCTGACAGTGGAGCAACCTTACTATTCACTGACGGTA
>Ga0208645_1002480_pt1 | contig 14655 bp, 26 predicted proteins | sample VirMetDEL_Sep_01_FD_184519 | JGI IMG/M metagenome (GOLD analysis project Ga0208645, IMG submission 184519) | Aqueous microbial communities from the Delaware River and Bay under freshwater to marine salinity gradient to study organic matter... | ecosystem: Environmental > Aquatic > Marine >... | reverse complement strand
GAATCTTTTACTCATCTTCAAAAAGTGTTAATTGTTTTCTATCGTAGGTATCCTCATAGTATTCCTTCGCGCTTTTGGTCATTAAATAACCGTTGGCATAGGCTGACTGAATAACCCTACGCTCTTCATCTAGTAAGCCTTCTGCAAGCTCTTTAAGACGTCCGAGGACGTTTACAGCATATACATTACTGTTATACTGCAAACCGTCCTCTATTCCGTCTATAATTTTAGCTACTGGAGTTTTCAAAATAAGCTAGCTTGTTTTACTGATTCTCTAAACCGCTTTTCAGCTTCTTTTAGATTTAATTTAGCTTGCTTAAAGTAGCTATCTTTTAGCTCTATTCCGATAGCCTTTCGACCCATTGAAACGGAGCTGAATACCTCCGAACCAACACCCATAAAAGGCGTTAAAACAACCTCGTTAGGGTTAGAATATAATTCAACAAGCCTATCAATTACATCTAACTGAGTTGGGGTAACGTGCTTTTCGTCATCGTCTTCTTTTGAATCTTTAAATGGTAGGCAGTTCTCTACGCGTATGTCATCCCATAACGCACTCGCGTAACGCTGCCAAATCATATGGCTCAATTTGTTTGTTTTTGGGTCTTCGTGGTCTTTGTATTTGTTTTTTACGTACTCCCAAAGTTGATCAGGAGTTGTAAAGTCAGTTCCGTTAGCTCTATTATAAATACCGACCGTCTCAGGCATTATCGGGCGTTCTCCAGCATAATTAGATAGACCAAAAGGGTGCGTTACTGGTACTTCGTTTTCGCCTTTCTTTTTAAACAAAATGACATAGTCAGGCATTGCTGGGTAGTTTTTAGTACTATCTTCTATTATAAATTTGTGCATTAAAGATTGAACCATTGTTTTGATACGAACTTTTAAGGGCTCTTTCCAAATAGTAATTTTACTCATATAAGTAAACCCGTACTTTTCGTGTAGCTTTATTATTTCTGCTGGAAAATCATATAAAGCACCGTTATATTTAAATAAATCAGTACAATGTATGGCGTTAATTCTACCGCTCTTTGTAACTCTTGCCATTTCTTTTACAAGATATTCGTATTGCTGGTAAAACTGCTCGTTACTATCCACGTTGCTCATGTCTCTTGCATCGCTTGAATAAGTGTAAAGATTAGCAAACGGAGGAGAGTATATACTCAGGTCTATGCTTTCATTTTCTAGGGTTGGCAGTAAGTCCATACAATCACCATTGTATATCGCCCAGTTATCGGTAACTTCTTGTTCTTTTACTTTCATTTCTTTTTATATAAAGGTTGGTTTTACTATTTCTGTTTTGAACTCTTTTCGTACATCTACAAATGAACGGTTTACATTTTCTGTTAGCCTCTTGTGTAGTTCTATTGCTTTTTGTGTCTTTTGCTGCAAGGCTTCTAAAACTCTTGTTTGACCGTCTGAAATAACCATATCAATATTAACATCGTTTTTCTGCCCGAACCTCCAAAACCTTCTAACCGCTTGGTAGTACTGCTCATAACTCCAAGTAGGAAAAAATACCGAATGATTGCAATGCTGCCAATTTAAACCCATTCCAGTCATTTTAGCCTTTGTTATTAGCCGCTTAATTTCTCCATTAGCAAAAGCTTGTAACGCCTCTTCTTTTTTATCTATTGATTGACTACCTATAATCTCAACCGCTTCGCTATCATTAGCTTTTAGAATTGCGCTTTCAGCGTTCGTATTGCACCAATATACGGAGGTTTTACCGTTAGCTAATTCAATAGCCTTTTCGCATCTTTTCTGCTCGGTTTGCTTTTGTTCGTGTCTAACCTCTGTCATTGTCTTTGCTATCGGTGTAAACATTTGTATTTGACCATCAACATCTATTAAAGACTGGTTTTTTACTACGTGTCTATTTACGTTCAATTCAGGTAGCTTATAACGATTGTCTGAAAAACCTAAATCACTCGGCATTTTTGCCATTATAGACCATTGATTAACCCACGCAAAAAAGTCTTTTTCCGCGTGTGGCTTTAGATAAAATTTGTTGCCTATGTTGTTTCTACCTCCTGTGTCGTTTTGATTGTTCTTAAAGAACTTACCCAGCATATCCATATAACCCATATATCCTAAAGCCTCAGAGCTTGTACCCAACTCAATAAAGTCGTTAGGGCTTGGTGTTGCCGTACTCAAGAAACGATAAGGAACTTTCTTTATAAAGCTAGTTATCTGATTCTTAATCTTGCCGTCAAAGTTCTTTAAAATAGAGCTCTCATCTAAAACAACACAAGCGAAATCATTACTATCGAAATAGTGCAACCTTTCGTAATTACAGATAACTATCTTCTTTGTGTGCTTGCCGTCCTTTGAGTACTCAATGTCATCTATACCTAGCTTTTCAGCTTCCAGAATAAATTGAAACGCAACGGCTAAAGGGGTTAGAATCAATACTTTTTTATTAGTATGGTTCACAACGTTCTGAGCTATTGAAAGCTGAACTAAGGTCTTACCCAGACCAGTATCTAAGAAAACAGCTATACGCCCTTTTTTAACCGCCTTTTCTATTACGTGTCGCTGAAAGTCAAAAGCCATATCGGGAATGTAATTAGCATCAAAACCAAACTCCCCTAAAGAATGTCGCTTACTTTCTAAAAATTCTTGATAGTTCATTTTATTTAGTTTATTGTCATTGAATAGATTAGTCCAAATGTAGTTAAATTCATCATAAACCACAAAGGAAAAAGATACTTTTTTACTCTTAGTGTGTTGCGCATATCCCAGCGTCTTATCTGGTATCGTTTCATATCTCTCTAACGGTTGTGTGTTTGCGTCCTGTTTTGATTAACTGAAAACCTAGTATCTTACATATCTGTTTAACGTCACTCATTAAACTGTTATCATACGGAAGCTCTCCAGCTATTTTATTAGTACCATGTAAAACAGTAGCATGGTTAAACCCTCCAGACATATTACCTAATCTCTGCAATGAGTAAGGTAGTTGACTCTCGCCTGACCTACACAGAAACCAAAGCACCTGACGCCCTATTTTATACTCCGTGAGCCTAGTGTTCTTTGATAACATCTTAGCCTTATCTACGCAGAAGTAATTAGCTATTACGTTAGCGTAAGTATCAAATGTAACTTCAGCACCGCCCTCGTTTAGCGATATGCTTTGCGCGGTATTCACTTTTGATATGAGAGTTTCTCGGTACTCGTCAACCATCATTTCAATTAGTTCTAGTTCTTTTTCAGTCATCACTTCAAGTTTAAATAGTCAATTATTAGTTGTTTTGTTCTTTGGCTTACCTTGCCTCCATTTAGAAAGCGGTAAAAGGTTTGTTGGCTTACACCAGTTTCAGCAATGAGCTGAATAGGCTTTATTTTCTTAGCCTTCATTTCGATTATTACTTCGTCAATCATTTTCAATTATTTGTTTGGTTATTTCATCGTCAAAATCTGATAGGTCTAAATCTGGGTATTCCTCGCAACTGACCTCATCAATATGTAGTACCTCTTCGCTATGTTCCCATCCAGCGATATGATCGGTTTCAAAGTGGTAATCTACTTCTAGTTCTAGTTCTATGTAAACTTTCATGTTTGTTTTATTGTGGGGCGTTCTTATGGTTGCCCCAGTTTTTACTTCTTTATCAATCCAGTAGCAGATGCTATTAACACATGGCTTAACGCATCCTCACCTATAATACCCATTTTGTTTAACTTGTTAAAGTAGTCTCTTTCGTTTTTTGAAAGTTTGTTGATTTGATTTTCTAAAGCAGTCATTTTCTGTTGTTTTAGTGGGTTACCCCCGTTGTTTGATGTCATCAAAAGTAGTGATAGTTTTTTAACTACCAAACTTTTTAACAGAAAAAATTGATTTTTTTTTAAATCGTACTAGGATAGCATAGAAATTGCTTCCTCCACGCTTGTAATTACGTGGTATGTAACGCCTACAGACTCAAAGCGTTCTTTGCACTCAAGCTCACCAGATGTTAGCTTTCTTGCGCTAGGAGGTTTAGAACCGTCCTTAATTTCGACTATGTATAGATTTCCCTCGTAACCTACTAGAATATCGAAGGCGTTTTTTAACTGACTAGTAATAAGAACAACAGCCCCACGTTTCCGAAGGGCTGCTACTATCTCAGTTTGGTTCTTATCAGTTCTAGCCGCGCGTCTCAATATTCATCTTATGAATCTTACGAAGATACGGTTTAAAATCGACAATATCACCGAAGTTATCGTGACATACTCGACATAGTGCCATAAGGTTATCTAAGGTATCTTTTTTACCCTGAGGGTCTCCACCCATACCCCTAGCATCTATATGATGTATATCGGTCGCGCGTTTAGAGCATACCTCACAGGGTATGAAGTCTGTTTTATCAAACCCCATACCCTCGAAGTAAATTTTAGTGTGCTTTTTCAAAATGGCAGATCATCTTCAACCTCCGCTACTACTTCAGCACCTAACCCCTCTTTAACTACCTCTACGGCTTTATCCATAGATGGGCTAGTCTTAGCGTCAATCTTCCAAGCAACCGCGCTTAAAAAGAACTTATCGTTCCACTCTGAGCCTCTTAGGTCATATTCAACCGTTACGAGCTGACCCTCTGTAATGTTATCTAGCATCACTGTCCTGTCTTTTAAGAACTCAATTGGTAGCTTCTGAGGGTACTCACCCTCTGTTTCAATTACTGCTACTCTTTTCGTGAAACCGCTTTCGAATGTTTGTAGCGGCAATACCTTGTAAACTTTTCCTGATACGTTCATACTGTTAGTTTTTGTGTTTGGTTTTCTAATTTAAGGTAACTAATTTTCTGTCTGAGACTTTCGAGATACTCCCTTACTGTAACTCTAAAGATTTGCCATTGTTTGTGTTCAACTTCCATAGACGTTTCTACTTCTCTAAGTTCAGACGCTTCTATAATAGCTAACTCTTTAGCTTTTGTTGCGCTTTCGTCTGACTTTTGGATATAGAGTGCCTCGAAGTTCTTTCTGGCATATTCAGCTTCTTGGTATCCTTGAAAGGCTATACCTTCCAATTCTGATACGTACACCATCCAGCCCGCTATCTGCTGACTAATATCTAATAGCGAATTGATGGAGTTGTTCTTTTCGGCTTTTTTCATAAGCCCTTTAATTACTTGTTTTGGGTCGTTCATTGCATCATGTTTTTAAGTGTTTCATTTGCCAAAGCTAAACGCTCTCTTAGCTTCTCTTGCATCTCAAAGTCCGCTTCTACACGAATCTCAGCAAGCCTAAAGCGTTCATCTTCTATTCTAGGGTCAAAGCTAATAAATCTACAAACAATAGCACCAGTAGCCATCATTTGCCCTTGCATTTGCCACATATACTTAGGATCTATATAACCCTCGAATACTGTCTTTAGGTGGTTGGTTGTGTTGTAAGGACATTTGATTTCGATGTTCTCACCATCCACCATACCGTCAGGGCTTGCGCCCGAATACTCGTTAATAAGTACAAAGGGCATCTCTTCAATCTTGCAGCCTTTAAGCTCTTCGTAATAAGCCTTACAAATAGGTTCGTTCTCAGTACCCCATTCCATAGCAGTAGACGTAAACTCATTACGCTGACCTGTTAGCTTTTCTGCGGCTTTTTCGTAAATGTAGCTCATAGCCGTAGCACTAAGCTCTACGCCCTTCTTTCGTGAATTGGTCATTAGGTCACCAAAGCGGGAAGCGGTGAACTTCCCTAATCTTTGGTTAAACCATTCATCTGTTCTCTGCTCTAGTAGTTCGTCAAACATAGCATTAAGCTCTTTTGAAATCGTCACTTTCATCCTCCGAATATACGCCTATTTCATATAGCCCGCTAAGTTTTAAAACTACACGCGATAGCGCACGTTTCTCAGCCATAGCTACCTTATACTTTTGTTTGGCGTTCTCTGGACTAGCTTCACCGTAAGTCTCCATAAGCATAGGCAAACCGTCTTTCTGAGCCATCTCACCGTAAGCCTTAACTACGCAATACTTGAGGTCATCAGATAGGCTTACAATGTCATACTTAACGCGAATACCTCTATACGCTTGGATACGTTCGATACCTTGTCTAGTGATAATTACGTAGCCCTGTGGAGCTTTAAAGAAGTGGTCTTTAGTTAGATTGTTTTCTTCTGCTAAGACCTTGAATCGTTGTTTTTGTGTTTCGTTCATTTTAGTTGAATATTAGGTTTTGGTAATCTCTATATTGAATGTCTACTCTGTTTTCGTGGTACTCGTCATAGATAGCTATCCATTTCCAATCCCATGTATCGTTAACCTTGTAGCCTGTTATCTCTTGTATCTCTTCAAATGTAGCACGATCTACGTCTAGTGTTACATTGCTCTCTAACCTGAGGTAAGATACTACTTTTTGCGCTAATAACCTAGCCTCTGGGCTGGCTTTAGAATCTTGAATTGCTTTGATGAATTGTTTCATGTGTTTTTTAATTTGGTTCAAATGTAATAATACTTTTTAGACTGACAATACTTTTCAAAAAAAAAAGACCCCAACAGTTACGAAGGGGTCTAATCAATAGGGGTTGAATTGTTTACAGATGGTGAGTTAACCTAGCTACCTGACCATTCTCAAACGAATGAATAAAGCCCTCAATAGCTTTCTTAGCACCTACATAACCGTTACGATGATGCCATGAATCAGAAGGGCTAGGAGTTCTAAGATACTCAGCAGTTACACCGATAAAGTCCTTTCCACTCATAAACTTATGTGTTTGCTTATGATGAATGTGGTGAAGGTAGATATAACGGTACTGGCAATCATTCCACATCTGAGGGTTTTCAGTAGCCATTAACAGAGGTGAATCAGCTAATTTAGCTCCGTCACCATGCGAGGTAGCTATCATGTTATTACCGTATTGCGTGTATTTCCTGTGAGAAATAGAGCAGTCAAAAGTAACATTCTTAGACTTGCGATAGTACGCCTCAATAGTCTGAGCCAACATGAACCCACTCATATAATCATGGTTAGACGGGTTGAAGATAACCTCAACATCTGAGTAAGGTAGTATCTGCTCAATTGCCTTAATATACATCTCTTTAGCCGCTACAAACGCTTCGTGCCACATTCCAGAAGTATCTTGAGGCGTTCCGCTTGTAGTTTGTCGTTTAGGCGTATCTATATGTAGAGCATCGTTACCTATAACAAAAATAACCTTGTCGATGTTGAACCCGTAAGCCTTTGATAATATACCGTTAATACCTTCGTCAACTTGGCTAACCGCTTTGTCAATGTCGTATCTAGTGCCTGTTTCAGAAACTGAAGCTAGTTTGCCTACGTGAATATCTGAGGGATCTATTATAAGACAATGAGGGTCATCTACTGGCGTTCTTTTAATCTTCTTGAACTTAGGCGAATAATCTCTAAGCTCTTCTATAATAGGCTCGAAAGTAGCTTCTAAAGTTTGCCCTCCATTCTTTGCGAAGATTGAGAACTTTTCGCTTTTGTGCCAGTAGTGTTTAACATCTTTAACGTCAATTCCAGCCGCTTTGCATTGCTCGAATAACTCAGGTAAGTGCCCGCGCTCTCTCCAAGCGTAAACAATATCTAACTCTTCGGGTGATAGTCTTATTCTTTTGTTAGGCATCTTCTGAAAAGTGTATTGAGTTAGCGTATTCGGGGTCTAGCTTTGCAATTTCAATTAGGTCTGCTTCCCAAAGTTTAGCAGCTCTAAATAGCTCATCTTCTGTGGAATCAATACCTAGATTAGCTTGCCTTTTTGCGTTTCTTTTAAGTAGGCGGTCTATTTCTTCGCGTACGCCTTCATTAGTGTGGTATGCACTCATAGTTTATTTATTTAAAATTAGATAGGTGATTATTCCTGTTTCAGCAGCGATCACCAAAGCACCGCCTATTTGTATTAGTGTGTTTTTTAGCTTTTCTCTTTTCTTCTTTTTGGTTTCGTTTTCAATTATTGTTTCTAGGTTAATTATTACTGAATCCTTTTGAGCCGTTTTAGCGCGTTCTAAGACTAGAACTTCTGATAGGTAAGCGTTTATACTATCCTGTTTAGATAGTTGCTTAGATGTTAAATTAGAATTGTTTTCGAGGCTTCTAATGTAGCTGAAGCCAAATAGAATAGTGTTAAAGTCTTTTTCAGTTATTGCTACCAACGTATCCGACCCTGACACTATCAATGCGGGCGGTTTCCTTTGACCAAAAGTCTGCTCTACCGTCAAAAGGCAAAGCATAAACACTATCAATTTCACGTATCGTGATAGTTCTAACTTTCTGTTTAATCTCATTCAATGAATCGTTTTCGTGCCGCAAAGTAAATATTTCTTTTTCAAAATTCAAAATATTTTTTTCCAGCCGCTTTATTTCTTTTTCGTGCTGCTCTATTTTGTAACCCTCAACTGTATCTGAATCTTTGGTGTTGAGTAGGGCTATCGAAAGCCCTAAACAAACCAATACAAGCACCGCTATAGTTATAGCTAGAGCCCTGTTCATTGAGTTATCTCTAAAACAAAACCATCTGTAGCTACTTCTAAAAGCGATTCCATAGTCCACTTAGAATTAGTTACCTCTTTAATACCATCACCGTCTAGGTCTATATGGCTTTTTCCTACCAAGATGCAACCGCGAATATCTGAACGCCCAGTATTAGGGTTATCAGAACCCGCGTAATTACCGTGATGAATTAGGATAAAACTACGCCCCTCAACATCGGTAACGTGAAAGTGCTTCTTATATTTCGCAGAGGTTCGAGGTACTACGTCATAAAAGCCCTCTGGAATACAACTAATATTAGTCTGATTATCTAACCAAGGCAACTCTAAGGTTTTACACTTGAATTCGAGTTCGTGCGTGTCCTCGTTGTATAGTTCGAGTTCGCCTTCTGTTTGAGTTTCGTAATATCTTCTGCAAATTTTTCCGTACATATCGCGTTAATTATTTCGTTTTGTAAACGTATTGTTTCGCACAAAGATAAACTATCTTTCTTATCAATTTCGGTTAAAATGCGTTTAGTGTACTTTCGCGTCAAGTCAGCTCTCTTTTTACGAGGCTGGTGTTGAGCTGCTGCACTAATCGCCAATAACAGCGTGATGTATGTCTTGAGTAAGACTTTCAATGTTATGAACTCTATTAGTCATGTTTTCCCTGAATCTCACAGTTTCTAAGTCTCTTTCAATATTTGCGCGTTGCATCATTTCAATGGTTACCGCGTTCTCTTTAGCTAATTCTAACGCCTCTGAACTCGTACCCTCCAGCTTGAAGTAAGCACCAACTAGCGTAACCAAGTTAACACCCACTACAACCCCAAACTTAACGACCTCCATGTTTATGTTGATCTCCTTGCCACTCATCTCTTCTCAAATGTTCCTATTCCTAATAATGCAGCAGCCGACATTATCAATGTATTAGCTACGCTTTCATTTATTTCTAATTCACTAAATAAATCTCCAATAAACGCCAACAAAACAACCAATAGGATAACGTAACCCGACACCCTTTTGCTACTCATCTTGTTATTTGCGTCTCTTAGTAGACTCATAACACTACGTTTCCTTGTTCGTCAAACTCTGGAACTATTCCCCAGTTCGCTAACTCTGCTAACCATTCAGCCTTGTCTGTAAACTCATCAAAAATCCAAATGGTTGTAAAGACTTGGTTCGGTTCTACAAGTCCGTAGCTTTTTACTTCTGTTCTAAGTGCATCAAAACAAATGTAATAAGTTGTAACTGAAGGGTATCGTATCTCGTTCATCTCGTTAAATTATGCTGCTCCTCCGTCTGCTATTCCGCCCCACTTACTAATTAAGCTTGTTCTTGCGGCTTCTGCTGCTCCGCCACTTGTATATTTGCTTCCACCAAAGTTAACCGTTCCTGAGTAACTCATTGCTCCTTGAGCATCCCAAGCTATCAATAAAGCATCATAATTAGCCGTAGAAAGTGTTGGTGATCCAATACCGCCTCCCGCCATGAAATTACCGAAGCCAGTTATTTGTGTTACGCTCCAATCGCTAATGTCTTGGTCAAATGATGGTACTCTTTGTAGCATTGATCTTACGTTAGTTGTCGCACTTGTTATAGTTATATCTGAATTGAAGTTTGGGGTTGTGTAGAACATGAAGTCAACTTGTGATGCGCTTGCCAAATTCCAATTTGAAACATCCCCGTCAAAATTTGAAAAGCCAAAGCATGATTCAAACTCAACCCCACTTGAAACATCCCAAGTGCTAACATTTCCGCCCTCAAAATCGGATTGATAAAAACAAGCTAAAAAGTTCGTAACGCTTGAAACATCCCAATCTGATAGGTCTGCCCCCGTTAAATCTGTTGCTCTAAATGTGCTTTGTAAATCTGTTGTCGAAATAGTTGGCGCGTCTGTTGCGCTAACTATTAAATTAGAACATCCAAAGAACGCCTTATTGGTTGTGATAGTTAAGTTGCCCCAATTACTAACATCCGTAATTTTCGCCTTATCTCCACCATTATTGAACTGAAACCCTTGAATATCACTTCCCGAAATGGTTATCGTGTACGTTCCCGCAGTTGTGTAAACGTGCGCTCTGTTCGCATAACTTAACGAATCGCTATTAGAATCGCCCCAGTCAATTGTTCCCGAATACAATCCACCCGATAGCAATGGCAAAGTTACCGTTTCGCCATCACTTGCAACGTTCCAAGTAGATACAAAGTCTGGACTTATAGGATTAAACGAATAATTATAAAATACAATCTTCTTACTCATTACGTATAAGTTCCACTTAGTTCAATAGTTGCATCGCTAGACGCTGTTGTAAATGATATATCTAATATATCTGTATTAACTAGCGTAAAAGGTACTGTAACAGTTACAGAGTTAACCTCAATGACCAAACCTGTTAACCCTCCGTTATCAATAGCATCAATAGTTCCAGCAGAGTTAGATGTTATTGTAATAGAGCTAATTGCGCTATCTCCATTTTTTACATCAAAAAATAGTGATAAATCTTTAACCTGAGGCGTACAAGTGAATACCTCTCCATCTGAAATAGGCTTATAATCTACAGTGTCAACATTTGATCCGTCAGAATCTATTACCCTTTGAAGTCCTAGTGTATAAGTTCCTTCTGCTAACTCTGTGTCTGTAAAATCATTAGCTTGGTTACGTATAGTTGTGTCTGCTATTTCTATCTCAGTACCTGTAACCGTACCTACGTCATTGTTATCGGTATCGTGAACATCTATATCTAAAGTTCCACCACTTGCAACATTACTAACCAAAACACCGTTAGCGTTTACCGTAGCGTCATCGCAAGCCGCGCTAGTAACCTCCCAGCTAGTACCGTTCCAAGAACCACTAGGTGAGCCGTCTAGATTAACCGTGATATCGTTAGATTCTTCTGAAGGGATAGAACCCTCAGAACCTAAACTATCACCATTTATAGTAACAGTTGCATCACCCGCTATACTTGGGTTAGCAGCCGTACCAACGGTATTACCTTGAGAGTTTTCAAAGCCTTGGTTATACGTGCCTTCAGCTACAACCGAACCCGCGCTAACTCCGTTTATTTGAATAGTTGAATCACCAACTACCGAAGGGTTAGCAGCCGTACCAACTGCATCACCATCTGTATTAACAAACTCTTGGTTATATGTAGTTCCTGCTGGAGCAGTAGTATAGGTTACCCCGTTGATTTGTATAGTAACAGGGCTACCAGACCCATCACAAAGCCAATCAGTTAAACAATCGACCTGAGTAGATGTTAATCTATCTTGCGTGTTTGTTTTGCAAAAGTCGAAAGTTTTTAGTATATCGCTCTCGAAATCATCGCACTCAGAAGGTATGCACTCAGCTCTAGTTGTAACCGTAACGCTAACCTCCATAGCACCAAAAACAACCTCGTACTTAGGCTGAAAAGTTCCAGTTTCTGCGGTTTCTTCATCCCAAAGCTCTTTAGTATCTGAGATATAGTTAGATGTGCTTACTACTATTCTATCCGCTTCTAATTGATTTGCTAAGTCTGCTGAATCGCTTTCTAGTTGTTTCACCAAAGAGCCCCTAACTCTATCAAACGAATAAGCGTCATCTTTAGTTAACTTATCCTTTCTAACCGCGTAAACTAATCTCAAAGGAAAGGTTACGTTTAAACGTGGTTTAGGCGTGTATCTCTGATCTACTCGCTCAACATCTATTTCACCGTTAACACGAATGTAGCTAACCCCATCGTAAGCGTCAAAATCAACCGCCTCAAAGTCACCGTTAGAAATGTATTCTGCTGGATAAATTAAGCCGTCATCATTCTTAACCAACGTACTTAAACAATGGGTTTTCTCAAAGTAGTTAAGAAGCCCTAATTTTAGGTTAATGAAATCAATTATACTTTCAAGCATTATTTTCTGCTATTTTTCTTACTTCAATTGGTAGTGAATCCAACTGTTCATCAGTTAAATCATTAGCTGTTAAATTGCCGTTTTTAACCTCATCGATTATAACAAAAATTGGAAGATTTACGTCAACTAATATTTTCATTTTTAAAATGTTCCGTCATTATCAAAAGCCTCTTTTTCCCAAGGCAGGTTAGAGTATTTCTTGAAAGCCTCATATCTTTTAGGTGCTGAAAGCCTTGGGTTTGTTATTCTTTTTGTAAGCCTTTCGTATTCAGTCGCAGACATATATTTCTTTCCTTCCCAATATAAATCCCATCTTCCTGATTTGTTTCTTCTCATTTGCAACCTGTCTAATTGACCTTGTTGTACATGCCTTAATTCGTGGTTTATTATTTGGTTATATTGTTTTTTCGTAAGTGTTCCGTCTGTGTATATTTCTACTTTATTATCAAACTTTGATAAATCATTTGAAACTTTTTTGAATGAGACTCCACCACCTACATTTTCACTTTTAGATATTTCAATAACAAAATTGTCTGTTAATCCATATTCATTGGCTTTTAATCTTGCGTGCTGATTTATGCTTTTAATATCAAGGTCAAACCCGCTATTGTTTGATATTTTAATTTTCACATTGTTCCCCTTACCTCCAAAAACTCTATTTACGACTTCTGGCGGCACAACCTCCTCACTAACTGGTAGTAGTGAATGTTGGCAATTATAGCCGCCTCTTGTTAGGAATATTGTCTTTTTATCTGTATTAGGCATTCTACCTTGCCATCCATATTTTGAAGAGTAGCACTTACCTAGTGCTTTCTTATCTAGAGCACCCCACTTTTCTACTTCTGTTTTGTGATAAAACTTAGCGTTTCTTTCTCTGCAAAAGCATCTCGTAGTGTCCATAGTACCGCCTGTATAAAAGTACCACTCTAGCCCTAGATTATCGGCTATCGACTCGCTAACTGCTGCATCATTTAGCGCGAAAGCATCAGATACAATTAGCCTAGTAGATCTTAGTAACCTACCATCTATATCTTTATCGCCTTGCACTAATAAGCGCAAAGTATCTATAAGGTCTTGACGGCTACCACCTGACTGAATCGAACTAGCTATAGCCTCCCTAGTAGGGTTACTTAGGTATTGGTTTGTGCTATCTAGTAAACTTGCAATAGTAGCCGCTTGCCTTTCTTTTACAATAGCTGAACTAATCTGAGGTATCGCAAAGGCTGCATCTACCGTTTCAAAGTAAGCGTAATTCAATACCGCTTGTTGCTCAAACTCACCCATTAAACCACCTAGAGCTTTTTCAAACTCAGAACCCGTAAGCACTCCTTTTATCTCATCAACTAACGCCTCAACTCTAAGTAAGTTAGCCTCAGAAACAACCAAAGAACCGCCCTCATAGTCTAGCATATCCAAAAGACTAACTACATCTTTGAACTTTGTTCTTTGTATCTTTTCCATACTAGAAAGGAAGGCGTTAGGTACACTTTCCAATCTGTTTAGCTTTTCGCTAACTAGGGCTTTTATTTCCTTTGAAAACTCAGCCACCGATCAACCTATCTGTAAGTTCTTGAGTACGCCCCGCTAATGGGTTTGGAGCAGTTGACTTAGCCAATTCTGTTAGCTTGGCTACTTGTTCTGTAAGCTCCAAGTTTAAGAAGTTAGCATCTTCTATGATTAAGTCGTTAATGAACTTCAATCCAGAATCATGTAGAACTATCTCCCAGTTATCTATAGCACCTTGCGCCTTTCTTTGGATTATCTCATCGCTAGTCAGCGTTAGCAATCTGTCAGCAGCAATAAGTACCTCTATGGCTTTAGCTTTTTCGCCTTCGCTATGGAATCTTCTGTCGATGAATTGGTATATCAAACTGTGGATAATAGCTGCTGGAGCTTTACTTGCCCTAGCTACTGCAATATCACTTAGAATGTCAGCCTCCGTTAAGAAGTCGAATGTCTTAGGGTATGTAAGTTTAGCAGATTCCTCACCTCTTAAATCAGCAAACAAGTCTAGATAGAATTGGTAAATATCAAAGTCCTGATCTGAGATAGGCTGAACAAATGCAAACTTAGCCTTTTGGTCAATAGCCATACCCGTAGCAGTCATATCTTCGCTACCCTTCACCTCTGAGTTAGATGTGTGAATATGCAGAATAGACCTAGCATCGTTAAAGTATTGTTTAGCTAGTTCCTTTACAAAGTCTAAGATATTACGGTCAGGGCTAACGTACTCAACAGGGTTAGTAAATGAAGTATCGCCCTCATCTTGCCCCTGTTTAGGTCTTAGAAGATAAGTACCCATAGGGCTTACTCTAACTTTCATTCCTGAGCCGTTACACTCTGGACAATGACCGCCCGC
>Ga0208645_1002479_pt1 | contig 14657 bp, 6 predicted proteins | sample VirMetDEL_Sep_01_FD_184519 | JGI IMG/M metagenome (GOLD analysis project Ga0208645, IMG submission 184519) | Aqueous microbial communities from the Delaware River and Bay under freshwater to marine salinity gradient to study organic matter... | ecosystem: Environmental > Aquatic > Marine >... | reverse complement strand
TATTATTACAAATGCTGCGTTAGATGAAACAAAGGCAAAATTCATCACAAACGGAGCAGTGGAACTCTACTACGGAATGGGTGCTTCTCCTGCCGAGAAAAAATTTGAGACTACTGGTATTGGTGTATCCATTGTAGGAACTGGTAATACCGCAACAATTACAGGACCATCGAACTTAGTTCTTGACCCAGCAGCAGTTGGTGATGCTACTGGAACCGTAATCATTCTTGGTAACCTTCAAGTTGATGGAACTCAGACAGTCATCAACTCAACGACCATGACGGTGGATGACCTCAATATTACTCTTGCCGATGGTGCTTCACAGGCTGCTAGTGCTGATGGTGCAGGAATAAATGTTGCTGGTGCAGGTGCTTCTATCACCTATAACTTCAATAATGGATCTGATCAGTGGGTATTTAATAAGGCTCCATACTATAATACCAATAGAATACTCACCACTGCCGACGAAGGAACTGGTAATGGTTTAGATGCTGATACACTTGATGGTCAGCAAGGAACTTATTACTTAGACTACTCTAACTTCTCTGGAATTGCTACTGATAGTGATAAGTTAGACGGTCAACAGGGAACCTACTACTTAGACTACAGTAACTTTGTTGGTCTGGCTACCGATTCTGATAAACTTGATGGCCAGCAGGGAACCTACTACTTAGACTACTCTAACTTCTCTGGAATTGCTACCGACTCAGATAAACTTGATGGTCAGCAGGGAACCTACTACTTAGACTACTCTAACTTCTCTGGAATCGCTACAGATAGTGATAAGTTAGACGGTCAGCAAGGAACTTATTACTTAAACTATTCCAACTTCTCTGGTATTGCTACAGATAGTGATAAGTTAGACGGTCAACAGGGAACCTACTACTTAGACTACTCTAACTTCTCTGGAATTGCTACTGATTCTAGTCTTCTTGCTGGACTTGCCTCTACTCAGTTCCTCCGTAGTGATGTTGCCGATACTAAAACTTCTGGTGATTTGACATTTAATACTAATGTTAAGTTGTTGTTGGGAAGTTCTAAGGGAGAACTTTATTACAATAATACTGACGTACTTTTTTATTCTGGTACTGCTGATATTAGAATAGGTGCTAAATCTGCTGATACTGTTTTTGGATATGGAACTAGTGCTGGAACAACGATAGCAAGATTTAATAATGGTGGTTCTGTTGAATTAAACTATGCAAATAGTAAGAAATTTGAGACCACTGCTAATGGTATTGAGATAACAGGAACAACAGATACTGATCAACTGAATGTATCTGGAGTTACTACTTCATCATCATTTGTCAAAGCATCTAACAGTGGTGGATTCTTAAAAGCAGATGGAACTGAAGATACTAATACATATCTCACTTCTTATACTGAAACTGATCCTGTTGTTGCTGCAATTAACGGTATTGTAAAGTCTAATGGACAAACAATTTCTGCTGCTGTTGCTGGTACCGATTACTTAACACCATCGGGTGATGGTTCTTCACTGACAAATTTAACAGGTGTTTCATCGGGAATTTATGGTAGTGGTAGTGCAACTCCAATTATTACAGTAGATTCTACTGGCAGAATTACTGGAATTGCAACTACCACTACTACAGGTAGTAGCAATTCTTCTTCTCCTTGGATAACAAGTGGATACACGGGTATCGGAACTACGAGTGCAGTTGGTATTGGAACTCGTATTGAAATTATTCCTTATGATACTCAAAATGATGGCACCTTAAGTTTTGAAGGTTCTGCCGGTCAGTTATTCTCCATCACAAATAATCTGACTACTGGAAGTATCTTCTCAGTTAATGATGTTTCTGGTATTCCTTCAATTGATGTAGATGCTGATGGAACGATTCAGTTGGCACCATTCGGTGCTACTGAGTTTGTTGGTATTGGAACCACTAATCCAATAGCAAAATTGGACGTTAATGGAACAGTCGCACTTGGAAGTTCTGTCTATGATGCTAATGGAACCTTTGGAACTAATGGCCAAGTATTATCTAACGTAACTGGATTTGGTGTTTCTTGGACAAATGCAGCTGTTGGTGGTGGTTCTGTTGCAGGTTCTGACGGACAGATTCAATATAATAATGGTGGTTCATTTGGCGGTGCAGCACAACTTTATTATGATGATGTCAACAATCGCGTAGGTATTAATAGTTCTAGTCCAACAGAAACCTTAGATGTTCAGGGAACTGTTCATATTAGTAAAGCAGCTAGTTCTTTTTCTCCTCATCTTGAACTATTTGCTGAAAATGGTGATGGCGGAATATTAATTGCAAAACATGCATCTAGTTATCCAAATCTCACATTTAGAGGTGAAGCGGGTGGGGGATCATCTGTTTATTTTAGTGGCGTTATTAATGAACAGTTATCTAATGGAATTAATAAAACTGGACTTAAGTTAAATGATAATAAGGCTTTAATATTTGGTACTGGTGGTGATGCTTTTGTTGAATATGATCCAACTCCTGGTGTTTTGGAAATAAAAACCGTTGTTGCTGAACCAATTACTGTCTATACAAACGATACTGAGAGACTTCGTATAACTTCTGCTGGTCAGGTAAGTCTCATGAATGGTGTGAGTGAATATGGTTTCATAAAGGAAAGTGGTAGTGGAAATTTAGAATTAGGTGGTACTACAGACTTAATATTATCTACAGACGGATTAGAAAAACTTCGTATAGATTCAAGTGGCAATGTCGGTATCGGTTCTACACAACCAACGGTAAAATTGGATGTAGATGGTGGTCTGAATGTTTCTGGAATCTCTACATTCTCTCAAGGAATTAACGCCGAAGGTTATGTTTCTTTTGAGGGTGATACTTATACTGCATCATGGATTTCATCTCCTGGATATTTTTCGCTTCCAGATAGTTCTTATGTAACTTTCGGTTCTTCGCAGGATCTAACCATTAAACATGACGGAACTAATAGTTCTATTACTAATAGAGAAGGAGATCTTATTATTGAAACCACTACGGCTGGTGAGGGTCCTGGTGGAGATGATATTATTATTAAATCTAGAGATGATTTTGAAGTTCAGGTTGCTGGTGGAACAACTGCAATCTATGCGACTGGTGGTGGGTCTGTTGCTTTAACTCATAATGGTTCTACTAAGTTTGAAACTACTGATGCTGGTGTTAATGTAACAGGAATTCTAACTGCAACATCAGAAGTTTTTGTTGGATCTGGAGCAGATACTGTTACTCTAAAGGATGGTAGCGTATTTTATAATAACTACACTTCTTCTAAGTTTAGAGGAAATACATTACAAATTACTGTAAAAGTAATTTCAAAATCAACTCACAGATATAGTGGCGGATCAACATCTGCATATGAAATTGATGGAGTAGAGGCACCATTCCTGACTTTTGTTCCAGGAATGACCTATCGATTTAATCAAAATGATACGTCTAATTCTACTCACCCATTAAGATTTTATTTGGATGCTGACAAGACTACTGAATATACTGAAGGTGTAACAACAGCAGGAACTCCAGGAAGTAGTGGTGCATACACTGAAATCACAATTAATGAATATACACCAAACGTATTGTATTATCAGTGTAGTGCTCATGATTATATGGGTAATGCAATTCAAACTCATGGCAGCACCATAGTTGATGGAAGACATGATACGGGTGTAAACGCCACAGTTCCTATTCATTCATTATCTGGTATTGGAACCGAGACGAATATTGACGTTGCATTAGTTCCAAAAGGAACAGGTGCAATTCTTGGAAGTATTCCTGATGGAACTGCAACTGGTGGCAATAAGCGTGGTGATTATGCAGTTGATCTTCAATTAAGTAGAAGTAATGCGTCCGATGTTGCATCTGGCCGGTATAGTGCAATTATAGGAGGAACTAATAATGCTGCATCTGGCGAGCGAAGTGCAATTGTAGGAGGAGCTAATAATAGTGCATCTGGAAAGTACAGTGCAGTTATAGGGGGAAATCTTAATGATGCATCTGAACAGTACAGTGCAGTTATAGGAGGAAATAATAATCATTCCCAGGCATGGGAATCATTTATTGGTGGTGGTAGTGGAAATTATATCAGATCCGGTGCTGATGCTAGTGTAATTGTAGGGGGATATAATAATACTATTGATTTCTCTTATGTTGGATCTGCAATTGTTGGTGGAGATAGCAATGAATGCGACTTCTATTACAGTAATGTTTTTGGTGGATATAAGAATAAATCAAATGCACGTAATTCTGTAGTTATTGGAGGAGTATCAGGTACAACTAAAGGAATTGCGGGTATTTTTGTTATTCCTGCAAATAATCGATCAATCTTCAACCTCGGTACGGGTGAGGTCCAAGCAACGATTCTTAATGTTTCCAAACAAACAACTAATGCAACATCTACAGTATTGTCATCAGATAACACATCGGCATCAATTGATAATCAGTTGGTTCTTTTGAATAATAGTGCCGTAGCATTCAAAGGAACTTGTATTGCAGGTGTGACTGGTGCTGGTAATACCAAAGCATGGGAGTTTAGAGGTGCAATTAAGAGAGGTGCAAGTGCTTCATCAACAACACTTGTTGGTTCTGTAATTAAAGATGTTCTTGCTTATGATGCTGGTGCCGTCAACTGGGATGTTGACTTTACTGCAGACACCGCAAATGGTGCATTACAAGTGACGGTAACTGGACAGGCATCAACAACAATACGATGGACATGTAAGATTGAAACTACTGAAATGGCGTTCTAATTCATTATATTCTAACAATAAATATAAACATAGGAAGGTGTATCTCTAATGTCAGTTAATATTAATCACCAGTTAGAACAGGTTAATAATCTAAAGATAACTCCCGTTGGAACTGGTGCGACGGTAGGAACTGCGGGTATTGTAACTTATTATGGTGATGGATCACAGTTAAGTGGCATTAGTGCTGGTGGAATTTCCAATGTTGTAGAAGATACAACTCCACAACTTGGTGGTGATTTGGATCTTAATAGTAAGAATATTACTGGCACTGGTAACATGAACGTTACTGGTATTGTAACTGCAACATCATTCTCTGGTTCTGGATCTAGTCTTACTGGATTAACTGGGGCTTCTGCTGCAACTTATGGAAGTTCTTCGGTTACTCCAGTTATTGTAGTTGACTCTAATGGAAGAATTACAGGAATCTCCACTGCTGCCATCTCTGGAGGTGGCGGAAATGCATTCACCACTATTCAAATAACAGGTCAAAATGATGTTGTTGCAGACTCTTCTTCAGATACTTTAGAACTTGTAGCAGGAACTAATATTAGTTTAGTTACTGATGCTGCAAATGATAAGATCACCATTAATGCTTCTGGCGGAGTTTCTTCTCAGTGGACAACAAGTGGAAGTGATATTTATTACAATAGTGGCAAGGTTGGTATTGGTTCAACACAACCAACATCCACTTTGGATATTGGTGGAACTCTAAATGTCTCTGGTGTTTCTACATTTATAACGTCTGATACGGTTAATCAACCTTGGCCAACTTCAAGTGGTGATGGAACTGCAATTAGAATCAAGGCAACTACATTAAGTTCTTATGATTCTACCGGAAATGGTAGTGTTAGTAGTCTTGATACATCTCGTCATCTGAAGGGTCAGTTTCCTGCAAATGTTAGTATAGCAAATACTTTAGGGACGGCAGGAATAAACTTTAGTGATGGTGATATTCAAAGAGAGGTAGGCAATTTCACTCAATATTCTGGATCTTTTGCATTATTTGCAAGGAATTCAACCTATGATAATGCTGACAATTATATATGGGCAAGTCCTACTGGTGGAATTCAGGTAGGATATTCTACTTCTGGTGCTGCTGCTGGGTCTGGTGGATTTATTATTAAAAAAACAAAGACTAATGGTAATGGAACTCCAACAGACATTTTTACAATAGACGGTGGCACCGACAATTTAATATTCTCTGGTAACAATGTAGGTATTGGAAGTGCATCACCAACAGCAAAACTTGATGTCGCTGGATCAGTTAAAGCAACGTCATTTACGGGTGATGGATCTGGTCTAACAAATATCACTGCTACTGGTTCTGGTGTAGGAATCCAGTCTAATACAACTGTTGTTGGAACTGCACAGACCATTAATTTTGGAACCAATCTGGCAGCAACTATCTCTGGTGGAGTTGCCACTATTACTGCAACTGGAGGTGGAGGAAGTTCTACAACTAGGTCTGTAAATAGATACGTTGCAAATAATGGAGACACACTATTCCCACCATCAGGAACAGTAAGTTATGATGTAGGATATATTGATGTTTATTTGAACGGTTCCAAACTTGATAGCACAGAATATACTGCATCAAATGGAACCACAATTACGCTAACAACAGGAGCATCTCAAAGTGATATTGTTGAATTGGTTGCATATACTAGTGTAAATCTGGCTAATGTTGAAGTCGTTAATGATACAACACCTCAACTCGGCGGCAATTTAGATCTTAATGGGAATACTATTAGTGATGGAACTGATGGTGGAACCTTGATTAATAGAGAAGAAGCAATTGTATATGCGATTGCTTTGGCGTAATTATCATATCATATCATAACCATATAAATATCTAGACAGGAAGACTCAATAACATGGCAAAAAAATTAGTTTATAACTATAACTTTGATGCTTCGGCACAAACACTGACCGTAAGTGGAAGACATACTTTAAGAACTTTTCAGGTTGTTACGAATGTAACTGATAATGTAATAATCTATAATTTTGCTGATCCTTCAAAGGGTGGTAGTGTTACTTATGATGCGATTAACGGTGAAACAGTATTGACGCTGACATATAATACTACAGGTATGAGTGACAGTGATGAACTGCAAATTTTTATTGATATTCCTGAAGATAAGGTAGAGTTTGGAGAGACTTTTACTGATCCTGTCAGTAAACTAAGAGTATCTAATCCAGAGAACCTGATTGATACTGACTTTGAATATGGACTGCAACCAACTAAGTGGGAAACTTTAGAACTTGTAAATAATATTCCTTCTGCATATACGAGAGCTCCGGGTGTATCTATCTACGGAATTTCTCAAGTAAATGCCACGGCAAATAGTGAAGTAATTAATGTATTTGTATCAGAAGAGCATGGATTATCTATTGGAGATCCAATTGAAGTTAGAGGATTAACATCAAGAACAGCGAATGGAAAATATATTATAACTCAAGTTCCTAACACAACATCATTCAACTATAAAGCATCCGCAATTCAGTCTTCTACTGGAAATTTAAAAACTGCATATACTACTATTATTCCCGGATCCTTCTTTACTGGGTCTTCTATTGAGTATAATCATTTTGAAGGTATTAATACTGATGCCGCAAATCCATCAACATTAACAGTAACTACTGATACTGCTCATGGATTTAGCACAAATACGAGTGTCTATATTACAAATACAGTCGGTAAAAAAGAATTAACATTATCTAATACTACAACTTCAACTGCACCAGACGGAGACCCATATGTAGACACTACGTCTGATGATGTATATCTGCCTCTTCATGGATTATATAACAATCAAGTTATAACTGTATCTGCTGGTAGTGGTGGAGCAATTCCCGCAACTAATTCTGGACCAATTCCACCTACTAGTGCTGTTACTGCTCAGGCAGCATATGATGCCGCTAAGACTGCATGTGAGACAATAGTCACAACCATGAAGTCCAGTAATCATCATTCTAGATTATTGATGAATTATACTGGAAATCAAACCAGATACATGTATAATTTTTCAAATATTACTCCATATAATGGCGGAGGGACTATTCAGCAAGAAATAAGATGGGGTGCATCATATGCATATTATCGTTTCTACAATAGTAGTAATAGTATATTGTTAAGATATTTCTATGATCCAAGAAATGTAGGACCATCAAATCTTTATACTGGAAACCCTATTGATATGGGATCTTATTTTTCCCAAAGAATAGTGTACTCGGGTTCTTCTCAATATTATCCTCTCACCATGGCAAACATGGGATTTTATCATGTCTCAACTCCATATTCATTCAATCAGTATACTGATTTTATCTTAGAAGTTAGACAGGTTCCTACTTTTGCTGCAATAAATGCAGTTAATACTATAAATTCATCTACAACATATGATATTGATAGAGTCTATGAATTAAATTATGAGTATAATGGATATAAAGAAGAATTTTCTAGCGGAACTAGATATGTTTACACAGACACTACTCCTGATACATATAATACCAGTTGGGTCTATAGTTGGAGTGTAATTTATCAATATAATGGGAGTGGGGAAGTATCTTCATATACTATTGATATTTGGTTAATGAACACTACTTGGCCAGATTATTATAATGACGGTAATCATACTTTTTATACTGGCAACACATCTGATATTAGCACTAATAATAGAGATAGAATGGGTCCAAGATGGCACATTCAGGCACTCTTTGGTTTGGACGATATTAACCATACGTCTACATACGCGAACTCAACTAATGCTGCGGCAAATGCAGATGCAATTGCTCAGGCAGTTGCAGATGCACTAACTTCTGTTGGACTTAATAATGGCGATGAAGTAAAAGTTGATGTAGTTGATGATAATAGAATTAAAATAAAAACAACTACTGACGGAACACCATATGATTTTAATACTGCCGGAACTGCTCCAGTAGTGTTCACTACTGGACAAACATTTGGTATTGCTGATGATTATTATAATATAAGTGGAGTTAGTACTTTTTCGGCATCAATTACTGCAAACTCCAGACTATCAAACAGAGTTCTTGAATTTGCCAATACTGATGTTTCTCAGGATGCCACAACAACAGTTTATTATATTAACTTCCCGAATGGACATGGATTGTCTGATGGACAAAAAGCAACTTATGGATTGGTAAGTGGATCCACAATTGCCGGAGTCACTAATGCCACAGAATATTATGTTCATGCTCCAAATAGTAAATACCTGACACTTTCAACGAATGAATCTAACTTCCTTAGCAATATATACACTTTAGGTGCTCCTGGAGGTGTAGGATCTCATACTTTAACAATTTCTAGTATCTCTGGAAGAGTTGCTGCTGCGGGAACTGTAACTACATCAAATGATTCTAAAGTTGTTAGTGGTACAGATACTAAATTCACTTCTGCATATGCAATCGGTGATAATTTCATTCTGGATCCATTAGCATCTGATACTTATGGTGATTATGAGGTTGGCACTGTTGCTTCAATTGTTAGTGATACTTCACTTACATTAGAATCTAATGCTGGGATTACATCTACTGGAGTTCAACACTTTGTTGACACGAGAATAAATGTAAGAGCAGACGGAACATTTATCCATAGACCATTTGATGGTGGAGTTGAAATTACTGCAGGATCTTCACCAGACTCTAAAGTTATTCGTCAAACCAGAAAGTATTTCCGTTATCAGTCAGGTAAGGGCATTCAGTGCTCCATGGCAATCAACTTTAATCCTTATAGACCTGGGAGAACTTTAGTTGGAACGGATGAAACTACTAATGCAACAATAACTACAGAATATCCGCATGGGCTTACACCTGGCGACACGATAAAAGTTAAAGGTGCTGAATTAACATCTACTATAAATCCAACTTCTGCAACATATGACCCCACAACGGGAATTTTAGTAGTTACGTCCAACGGTCATGGAATTCAAGTTGGAGAATATGTAACTATTGCTGAGAATGCATTTACATTCACATGTGCATATGATAATCATGCAACAAATCATAGTTATCCAAGAAGCACAGACCCTGCAGGCGGATTAAAACGTCTTGAAGTTAAACATGTTACCACGAATACTTTTGAAGTTAATGTTGGAGTTTCAGTTTCTCCGGCAACGGGACAACATAACTTTGTAAGTGCTGCTGCAAATTCAATTACTCATATTGATACGAGCAACATTTATAATGGAACTCATACTGTAAATGCATCAGATGTATTTACATTCACATATACTACTGGAGGAGCAGTTACTTCAGGTATTGCCAATCCTGAAGGATTTATTGAATATACAATTTCCAATTATACTGATGCTGGTATTCGTGCAGGATTATTTGATGATCAAAATGGAATGTTCTATGAGTATGATGGTAGTGTTCTTTACTGTGTTAGAAGATCTTCTACCGCTCAGTTAGCTGGAACTATTAATACTGTAAAAAATAGTAATACTATTTCTGGAACTAACACAAGATTCCTTGGTCAACTTTCTGGAGGTGATTATATAGTAATTCGCGGACAATCATATAAAGTTACTAGAATTATTGACGATTTTAATCTTGAAATTCAACCAAAGTATAGAGGAACCGCAAGTAATGGTGTTATTGTAACTAAGACAGTTGATCTCAAAGTTCCTCAACATCTCTGGTCATTAGATCCTTCGGATGGAACTGGTCCTTCTGGATATGAATTGGATATTAATGCTATTCAGATGGTATATATTGATTATTCTTGGTATGGTGCTGGTAAGATTCGTTTTGGATTTAAGGATACAAAAGGTCACGTTAAATATGTTCATGAATTTATTCACAATAATAAACTGAATGAAGCATACATGAGAACTGGTAACGTTCCTGCAAGATATGAAGCATTTAATATTGGAGAACCTACTTACATTCCTGGACTATTCCACTGGGGAACTTCTGTAATTATGGATGGTGGATTTGATGATGACGATAGTTATCTGTTTACAGCATCTGGTAAATCTCTTTCATTCACGAATGGTGATGCTGATACTGCTACAACTAATGCTGCCGGAGAACTCGTCAGTTTTGGAAGTGGTAATCAACGGAGTTGGTATTTAAGGATAAGTTTTCCAGAAGCTGATGCTGGCAAATTCTCTAATGGTATTCCACTTTATACTTCGACTATTGGTGGTGGATTGACTGGTGAAACAGTTGCCTTTACTGATTATAGTGGAAGTAATTTTAGAGTCTATATTTTCTTAGGAACTTATGGTCGTAGCGGTCCTGCCGTATATCCGGATGTTCCTAATAGTGTATTAGTCAATATTGGTGCTCCTGCAGTTGGTGGAGATAACGTTGATCTTACTGATTTGATTCCTCTTGTAAGTCTGAGACTTGCACCTTCTGTTGATAACAACTTGATTGGTGCGGTTGGTGAAAGAGACATCATCAACCGAATGCAATTGAAGTTAAATGAAATGGGAATCTCAGTTTCTCATGATGCTCGTATTAGTGTCATTCTGAATGGAGCACTCAGTAATATTGAATATGATAATGTTGGATCTCCATCGTTGTCACAGTATGTTTCTCATGATTATGGAGATACGATTCAGGATGGAACAACGATCTATCAGTTCCGTGCATCTGGTGGTTCTATTGGTGCGAATGGTGAAAGAACGGTTGCAACGCAAGACTTTGATCTTTCAAGACTGATTGATATGGGTAATTCTGTTCTTGGTGGTGATGGTGTATTCCCGAATGGTCCTGATATCATTACCGTTTGTGCAACAGTTCTTGATACAAGTACTGTTAACAGCACGGCACCATTCCAGGTATCATCCAGAATATCTTGGTCTGAATCTCAGGCATAAAAATAAATAACTAAAAAAGGATAGATATGGGAAAGACTAGACAAACTGGTGACATTGTATCTGATAATAATTTGAGTCTTGATATTGTTAATGATATAATCAATCTTGGTATTGGTGTGACAATTAATACTGGTTCTGCCGGTATTGTCAGTTGCACCGAACTTTATGCCACAAGACTTTATATTGAAGATGGCACCAGAATTATTTCTGGTGCTAATGATGGAGATAAGGGGGACATTACAGTATCAGGAACTGGTTCTTCTTGGTCTTTAAATACTACTGGTGTGAGTGCTGGTTCTTATACTAGTGCAGATATTACGGTTGATGCTAAGGGACGTATTACTGCTGCTGCGAATGGTAGTGGCGGTGGTGGTGGCAGTAGTGCATTAACTACCTTGGCATTTTTAAATTCTTAATAAATAAAGGTAAGAAGGAGACTCTCTAAAGAATGGCTAATCCAAATATAATTAACGCGACAAGTATTTTAGGGAAGACTGTATTTGACGCTGATGTTGCGGTAACTGCTTCTGCGATTGTCACGAATGCCGCATCGTCTGGTAAAATTTTAAAAGTTAATTCTTTAATTATTGCCAATATTGATGGGACATCTGCAGCAGATATTACCGCAACAATTAGAAATGCTGCTGGAAGTGTGACAAATTCCACAATAGCAAATACTGTTTCGGTTCCTGCCGATGCGACTCTGGTTTTACTTTCAAAAGATACTTCAATTTATTTGGAAGAAGACATGTCAATTTATCTTGCAGCAAGTGTTGCTGGAGATTTAAGTGCCACTTGCTCTTATGATGAAATTAGTTAATTATGGGATATTATACTAAAAATGGTGGTTTGATTGGATTTGGTAATATAAGTAATAAAAAAGGAGTTTATGATTTAATTGCATCGCAAGTCATTGGTGATGCTTTATTTTCATTTTCATCCTTTACATTTACTAGTCCCAATCAAGATCCGTTTGCACCATCTAGTTCTGACATAACAAGTCAAACTGCATATTCAAACACTACATGGGCATCAGATACTGCATATTTTAATGTCCAAAATGGAATTCAATATTTTAAAATACCTGCAAGTGGAACTTATAGAATAACTGCCATAGGTCCAGCTGGACGAAACCCAGGGGGAACTAGTTATATTGGATATGGTGGAAAAGTTAGAGGTGATTTTAATCTAATTAAAAATGATATTATCGCAATATTAGTTGGACAGAGGGCACCGGTATCAAATACAACTACGCAATATTGGCAGGGAGGTTCTGGAGGAACATTTGTAGCAACTGTTAGTAGTGTTGGGGGTAATAGCACAGCAACACCACTTCTTGTTGCAGGTGGGGGCACTTCTGTTAGAGACACTAGTAGTAGAGCATCATCTGATGCAAATATGAGTCCAGATGGAAAAACTGGTAGTGGGTCTGCTGGAGGAACACAGGGTTCTGAAGCAACTGGTGGTGGACACAACCAAACAGGTGGTGGTGGTGCCGCAGGATGGTATGGGGTAGGAGATGCTCATGGAGATACAAGAAACCTTTACGTGCCAACTGGGTATCCAGGAACCACGACTTCTACTGCATATCTACCTGCCAGAGGTTTTATATTAAGTTCTTCTCCTGGAATAGGAGGACTTTTTAATACTGCTTATAATACTACTTACCGAGGATCTGGCGGATTCGGTGGAGGAGGTCCTGGTGGATGGGGCGGAACAGGTGGTGGAGGAGGTTACTCTGGTGGAGGTAATGATAATAATAGTGGATATGCTGGTGGAGGAGGATCATTTATATCTTCCGATGCATCAAATGTAGGAACGTCAACTGGATCTTGGAGTAGTGGATCTGGAGCATATTCTGGTCACAGTATTCTTGCAACTTCGTCTGGTTTGACTAATTTGGGTTATAATACTAACACCACTGGTTCAGTTATTTTAGAGTTATTATAGAGGTAATATAAAATGAGAAGAAATTCTGGAATAATAGGACCGAAACAAAGTATATCAACAACTGCTGCAAGTGGTATACATGATACTTTTGATCAATACAATTCAAAGAAGGATGATAAATGGCCTCAATTTCAAGTTGAATCTGTTTCAAATAGTAATGGAACTGCTTTAAATGAGGAAACAGATAATACAATTACCGTGACTACATCTGGTGTGCCAGATAGCACAACATTATATTACACTATTGCAACTGTTTCTGGAACCACATTAACCTCTGCTGATTTTACAACTGGAGATGTATCTGGTAGTTTTACTATTTCTAGCAATAGTGGAAGTTTTGTTCTTAGACCTGTTGGGGATGATCTATCAGAATCAAATGTTGCTAAAGTTCAAATTAGGAGAGGATCAACTAGTGGTGATATTCTATCTGAGTCAGAAAATTTAACAATATCGGATGCTGCACCATCTGGAGCACCCGAATTTAATTGGAAATACTATGCATATGGTTCTACTATAGGCACTACTTATGTTTATTGGCGTCAAACCAATGGAACTGTTACCCTCTTAAGAAGTATTAGTGGACAACAACAAGGCAGTTCCACATCAACATGGAGCACATATTCAGAAGATCTTGGATCATATAGTGGAACAACGGGTAGAATTTATATTGCATATAAAACAGGAACTAATTTTTACAATGATCCACAATTTGATAATATGGAACTAGTTGATACGACTTCAGGAACCATAAGTCTTGATCCAGGAACATCAACTGGAAGGGGTAGATGGGAAAAGTATAATACATATACCACCTCTTTATCTCCACCAGCTACTAGTACTTTTTATTCTATTCCTATTGGCACCATTACTAGTGATTTATGGAACTATGATAGTGGTGGAACTCCTTCAGGTGCTACAGGAGCTGTATATGATGCTGATGGATTTAACAGTGGGTATTATTTGTATTTTGAGGGATCATCTCCAAACTATACTACTGGTGCTAATAGATATTATTGGGTTAGAATGACATCAGATTACACACTATTATAAGGTATTAAACAATGCTATATTCAATTAACGGGGAATATCCCATAGACACTTTACCTCATAGAATTAGATTATCGGAT
>Ga0208645_1002476_pt1 | contig 14670 bp, 25 predicted proteins | sample VirMetDEL_Sep_01_FD_184519 | JGI IMG/M metagenome (GOLD analysis project Ga0208645, IMG submission 184519) | Aqueous microbial communities from the Delaware River and Bay under freshwater to marine salinity gradient to study organic matter... | ecosystem: Environmental > Aquatic > Marine >... | reverse complement strand
TAATAATATCAACGAACAGATGGAAAAAGCAGGTGTTAAGGTAGATACTACATAACATACATTTCTTTGTTTGTTGGTTATATGTTAAAAAACGAGATATAACCAATGGCTGTAACTATACTCAATTATCCAGCAACGGCATCATTAGTAGAATCACCAGTAATGTTTCAAGTAAACGATACTACTGATGCTCCAACAAGTTCATCATATCAGTTTGTATGTGATGTATATACTTGGCAAGGTGATATTACAACAGATAAACCTACTTCACCCTCATATATACTAAACAAGTTTCCTGTAACAGATTATACAGGTAATCCTGGTACTATATTTGATTTATCACCAATTCTAAACTCTACAATGACAGCATCTCTTGCTGATATATACCAAGGTACATTTATAGAACCTATACACGCAAATCGTTGGTTCACCGCAGAGTTTTATGGTAAATACTTAAATACAACTACACAAACTTATGTAACAACATCACATCAATCAGTTAGTGGTTGGGATAACTTTGTTGCTTTACCTGGTTATAACCTATGGGGTGAAAGAACAGGTAATGAAGGTTTAACATCCACTACACCATTTAGTGAATCAGTAGAACAATATCCAATCCTAAGTACTATACCTAATGATGCTACACAAAGTTTATTGAATCTTGATATTCCTTATTACTTTTCAGTTTACAATCTAAAAGATAATGCAACTCAAGGACAAACTTATTTGGCAGAGATAAGACAATGGCCAGTGCAAGGTACACAAACAGGATATAATATAGTTTTAGGTACTGCAGATTCATATACAACATCTTCACAGATTGCAGTAGAAACTTTAATTGAACCTTTTATGTTTGCTTCAATGTCAGCACAAGGGCCTGAAGGTGTATCAATACAGGTAACTGATTCATCGTTCCAACCAATTGGTGAAAAAATTCATTTCAGAATAGATGAGTGTCAAAAGAAGTATGATCCAGTTAGAATTGTATTTAAAAACAGATATGGTGCTTTTGAACAATTTGATTTTGGGTTAGTTAGTAGAAAATCATTCTCTACTCAAGTTAAATCATACAAACAGAACGCCTTAGAAACCCCTTTATATTCGACCTACGATACTTTCAAAGGTGATAAGTTATATTATACCGAAGGAAGTGAAACTCTTACTGTAAACACAGATTATATAGATGAAAAATTTAACGATTTCTTCAAAGGAATGTTGGTAAGTGATGAGATATATTTAGTAACTGCTAAACCACAAGAAACAATATACGAGGATGGTTTATTTGCAACCTTCTTACCACTTGTACTAACAAACAACACAGTACAGTTTAAGACAAAAGTTGCAGATAAATTAATACAATATACATTTGAGTTTAGATTCTCAACACCTTATAAACTAACTTTATAATGACCAATTACTTCTTTAGAATAATAGCGAATGATGTTGAGTTAGATACTTTCCAAGATGAGGAAGTTTTAGTATCCAATAACTCCACAGGTTTATTTGATATAGATAAACTACCCTCTGATTTTACAAGGCAGTTAACTATACCTGGCTCTAAAAGAAATAACTCATTCTTTCAACTTGCTTACGATATTGATATTGATACACCCTTTTTGTTTCAAGAATCTCAAAAAGTAGAGTGTTATATTGAGATTAGTGGATATTTGTTAGTTCAAGGTTATCTACAATTAAACGCAGTAAATGTAGTAAACAACAAAGTAGAATCTTATGATATCTCTTTATATGGTTCTCTTTCTAACTTCTCAAGAGATTTACAAACAAACTTTCTTACAGATATAAGTGGATTATCTGTATATAATCACACAGCATCTTATGATGCTATAACAGGTTCATGGGCAGGTCATTTATTTAATGGTGATATTGTTTATCCTCTTGCAGATTATGGTAGTGGATATATCTACCAAGCATCAGCACAACCTGGACAATTCGGTATAGATAATTCTAATGGTGCGTTAACTACTCAAGATTTTAAACCTGCTATTAGAGTTAAGAAAGTTGTAGATAAAATCTTTGAAGAGTTTGGATATACCTACACTTCATCATTCTTTGCACAACCTATGTGGGATAATATCTACATGATTTGTGATAGAAACAAACAATATGCAGAGTTCGATGATGTAGATTTAGAAACTTATGGTAAAGTAAAGATATCACCTATCTCAGGTTCAACTACTGATATTGTTTTAAATACATCTACTTATACAACTTTAGAGTTCGATAATATAGAATCAGATGAATCATTTGTAATGTCTGCTAATGCAACTTATAACTTAGCACAGAAAGATGTTTTAAGTGGTAATATTAAATTACAAATGCAAGTATCAGGTTCTACCACAGGTGGAGGATTAGGTTATCCTCAACTACAAGTTGCTATGATTAGTGGTAGTGATACCGAATCAATAGATGTAGATGAGATAAACAAATATCTTAGAGAAACTTATTCACAGTTGGAATCTATTGGTGATAAATCTTATACTCTTGAAGAAACTTGGATAAATAATACACCAACTGTAATAGATGCAGGTGCTTATCAATTCAAAGCAAAATATTCTATTGTTGGTAGTGGTGATTTTAATATCACAATTGCAAAGGATGGAAATACAGAATCTTATATAGAAGTTACTAAACTAAACTTTGCAGCTGATTGGAGAGTGATGGAGATTCCAAGAAATATGCCATTTGGAGAGAATGGTATCACTTGTTTAGATTTCATTAAAGGATTGCAGAAGAAGTTCAACCTTGTAATTACCCCATCAAAATTAAACGTTAATCAGTTTGAGATAGAAACTTTTAATGATTGGTATAAATCAGGTAACACCAAAGATTTAACTCAATTCATTAAGATGGATAAAACTCTTAAAGTAACTCCTGCTAATAACCTAGCAGTTAATGAATTAGAGTTTACTGATACTCTTGGTAAAGATTATCTTGCAAGAAACTTTAACGATGTTAACCTTAGAAAGTATGGAGCATCTATATACAAGGATACAGAGAATCAGTTCTCACAAGGTAAGATAGATATAATGCCTGTATTTGCTTCTTCACCTTTAAGATACATTGAAGGTACAGGTGGAACTGGAACTGGAGCACCAACAGCATATGCTCATGCTATAACTTATAATAACTCATCTACAACTATTTGTAATGATGGTAGGTTTATAGGGGTTGCTTATACAACATCAAGTGGAGCTCTTGCAATTGGAGATGTTCTTTATTGGGATAGTGCATTAACTCAACCATTACGTTATTATAGTGTTGTTAGAGATAACTCAAATGGTAATCTGTTCTATGTAAACTATTGGTCAGGAGAAATTATATCATCATTAGGAAACTGTTAAAATTATGGCACAAGGATTATACATACCAACTTTTATATCAAACGAGAACTTTGATTCTGCAACTGTTAACCCAAGAGTATTTTTCTATAATGGGTTAAAAACAGTATCACCTTCTTTTGTTTTAAAAAGATTAAGTGAAGATAGATTTAATCAATTTGTAGCTAGACCAGGTCATTTTCCTTACTTTGACCATTACTCAAGTGGTTCAGTAGATGAAACACCTGATTCTACATCTGAATCAATGTTATTCTTTAACGAAGGAACTGCGTATGGTTCTTTACCAACAGATACACTATACACAAAGTATTGGAGTACATATATAGAGTTATTATATAACCCTAAAACAAGATTTATAGAATGTGAGGCAAACTTACCTTTCAATATGTTTATCAATTTAAAGTTAAACGATATTGTATTATTTAAAGGTTCTCACTTTCATTTAAGAGCGATAAACGATTATAACCTAAAGACTGGTGATTGTAAACTACAATTACTTGGACCTATCATAAAGGATAGTTTAGATTAAACTTGTTATAAAGTTATGATAAAGAACATAATAGATTTATTAAAGATGGATGATTTCTACTCTGTTTCCAAAGATGTAGATACTGCTAAAGGTAAGTATCAGATACCTCACGATTGGAAAGGTGTTAAAAATCTATTCAAGAGATTATAATGGCAGATAATACTACTACATACAGAGCAGTTGTTGATGTTGATACCAAAGGTACTGACCAGTTAGCTAAACTAAATAAAAACTTAGATGAAACTATCGAAGGTTTTGAAGATATTGGTGCAGTAATTGAGAAAACTCGTAAGGCATTACAAAAAGCAAAGTTAGATGGAGATAAGGTAGAGTTTAAAAGATTAAGAAAAGAACTTAACACCTTAGAAAGACAATTAGAAGATACTGAGATAACTTCTCGTAGATTCTCAGATGCTCTTGCAGAACAACCAGGTATTGTTGGTTTAGTAGGACAATCTTTAAAAGGATTAGATGGTGGTTTGAAAGTTCTTGCAGCAAACCCAATCATCGCAGTGGTTACCCTTCTTGCAGGTTTATTCCTTGCATTTAGAGAATCTTTAAGTAAAACAGAAAGAGGACAAGAGTTATTAAACAAAGCATCAGAAGCATTTGGTAAGATACTCGGACCTGTATTTGCACTTATAGAGAAAGTAGCATTCCCTATCTTTGAGTTCTTTATAGAATTATTAGATAAAGCAGCTGCTGGTTTCCAAAGGTTTGCTAGGTTCTTAGGTGTAGGACAAAAAGAAATAGATGAAGCTTCTCGTGCATCATCAGAAGTACTACAAAAGAAGTATGAAGAGAATTTAGCTGCAGAAGAAGAAGCTACTAAGAAGTTAGAAGAAGAAGCTACTAAACGTATAGAACAAGAGAAGAAGGAAGCAGAGGAAAGAAAGAGAATCGCAGAAGCTGCAGCAAAAGAAAGAGCAGCACTGATTGCAGAAGCAAATAAGATTATCGATGATGCTGAACTTGCTTTGATGGATGATAGAGCAAGAGAACTTCTACTGAGAGAAAGAGAATACCAAGCAGAGTTAAAGAAACTCAAAGAAGCTGGTATAGAAGATTTAACTGCATTTGAGGAAGAGTACAGAATAGAAGTTGCTGCAATCAATAAGAAGTATGATGACGAGAAGATTGCACAAGAGAAAGAAAGATTAGCTAAAGAGAAAGAACTCAAAGATAAAGCACTAGAGGAAGATAAACAAAGATTAGAAGAACTTGCCCAAGCAGAAGAACAAGCAAGACAAGAGAAAGCATATAGTTTAGCTGCAGATTATGAACTTAAAGTTGCAACTAATCAAGCAACCTTCCAAGATGAACTTAACCTATTCAATGAAACTCGTGCTTTAGAAAGACAATCATTACAGGCATCTAAAGTATCCCAAGAAACTTTAATTGCATTTGATAAAGAAACAGCAGCTGCAAGAATAAACATTGAGAGAGCACAGACAGAAACTAAACTTGCTATTATCTCTGATGCACTTGGTACTATTGCAGATGCAGTTGGTAGAGAAACTGCAGCAGGAAAAGCCTTGGCAATATCACAAGCACTTATCAACACATACTTAGGTGCTACTAAAGCTCTTGCAACATATCCACCACCATTCGGTGCAATTGCTGCAGGTACTGTAATTGCAGCAGGTTTATTACAAGTAAACGCAATTAGAAAACAAAAGTTACCAGAAGTACCAAAACCAGGTGGAGGTTCAGCAAGTACAAGTGGTGGAGGTTCTACATTCGTAGCACCACAAACACCTACTACATCATTCTCAGCACCTACAATACAAACCTTACCTGATGGGATTTCAACAAGTGGACAGATTGCAGAATCAATTGCTGCAGCAAGACAACAACCAATAAAAGCATACGTTGTATCTCAAGATGTATCTTCTCAAATAGCATTAGATAGAAGAACAACAGCAGCATCAACACTATAAACCAAGATAAAATTGTTATTAAGATATGGAATTATTTGAACTTAAAATAGATGATGAACTTTTAGATGAAGTTTTCGCCATTAGCTTGGTTTCTGAACCGGCTATAGAAAGTAACTTTGTATTCTTTGATAAAGAGAAAGTTCAGTTTCAAAAGATAGATAACGAAAAGAGAATCGTTGCAGGACCTGTATTGATTCCAAACAAAAAGATACTTCGTGTAGATGGTGAAGGTCAACCTTATGAGGTGTTCTTCTCAGAAGAAACAGTAGAGAAGTTGGCACAGAACTATCTTAAACGAAGATATAACAATAAATCTACCTTAGAACACGAAGAGAAGATAAATGGTGTATCTTTAGTAGAGAGTTGGATAAAGACTACCAAACTAGATAAATCAAACGGCTTAGGTCTTAATTTACCAATTGGAACTTGGGTAGGTTTATTTAAGATAGATAACGATGAGATATGGGATGATTATGTAAAGACAGGAAGCGTTCGCGGATTTAGCATTGAGGGCATCTTCACCCATGATTTAGTTAAAGCATCAAGAGAAGAACTCCTATTGATTCAGGAGGAAGAAGCAGAGTACTTACTTAACAAGATACGTGCTTTGATTAAAGAAGATAAGAGATATTCCAAAGGTAAACGAGTAGATATGGAATCTTACTCAGATTATCCTGATGGAGTTAAGAATAACGCTAAACGTGGTATAGAGTTAAACGAGAGACAGAATAACAAATGCGGAACACAAGTAGGCAAGGTTCGTGCAACACAGTTGGCTAAAGGAGAACCCATTTCAGTAGAAACAATTAAACGCATGTATTCTTACCTCTCTCGTGCTGAAACTTATTATGACCCAAATGAAACAACTGAGTGTGGAACTATCTCTTATTTACTATGGGGTGGAAAAGCTGCATTAGGTTGGTCAAGAAACAAGTTAAGAGAATTAGGATTACTACAAGAAAACGAAGTACAACCAAGTGTAACCTCAACCTATCCTGGTGAAGTTGCAAGTGGTTCTATCTCTCCACAGTTGTTAGAAGGTGAGGAAAGAATGATACTCTTTCCAACACAAGATATGGCAGAAGGATACGCAACCTTAATTGGATGTGAAGGTTCTCACGAACATAAACTTGAAGATGGTACTGTATATTACATGCCATGTAAAACACACCCAACAGAATAATGACAGATTTAGATAACAAGATTTCTTTTATAAGTGGATTTAGTTTAACAACACTTTGGACAATGCCGATATACGAATTATCAATGGCACTACTACTTGGTTTAGTTGGTGGTATTGGCGGTGTACTTGGTAAATGGATTATATATAAAACAGGTTGGTTTAACAAGAAATGAACAAACTACAACAGAAAGTACTGGCTAAGATAGTTGATAAGGAAACTTATCACTTTGCTAAACCTGCTATTGAGTTATCTCGTACTGAGATGAATCGTTTGTTGAAAACAACTAAGTTTACCGATATTAAAGTTTGGTCAAAGAAACTCTCAGGTGTAAGAATGAGAAGAGTAATGCAAACTTGGGATAAACAAGGAACACCTGTTTATAATTACCAAGCAAGAGGATATTGGGTAATGTGGTCACAAACTGATAGTGGGTGGAGAACAATTGTACTTCGTACAGTAGAGAAAGTAAAGATAGGTAACCAATTTTATAAAGTAAGATAATGCCAGTTAAAGTAAACCCATCAGAAACAGAAGAACAATTTATCGGTAGATGTATCGGTATAGAAATTGGATATGGTAAATCACAAGAACAGGCAACTGCTATATGTTACTCTTATTGGGAAAACAGAAATATGAAAAAATCAAGTACACAACGAGTATTAAGTAAGATAAACAGAATCAACTTGTTAGACCCAAATCCATGTCAGACCGGATATATCGCATATGGTACAAAGATTAAAGATGGTAGAGAAGTCCCAAATTGTGTACCGGTTGATTAAATCTCTCTAAACACATAACCCTTATGTTGTTTAGCTCCATGTCTACCTATTAACATATTATATATGTTTCCTCTATATAAACCCAACTGTCTAGCAGTTTCTGCAATAGATTCGTAGATACCTACTTCTTTACCACTTTCATAAAGAAACACTTGTATTCTTGTTGTTTTCTGACCGTGATATTTTCTTTTTGTTTTACCACCTTTTGATAGAGATTGTTTTGTTGTACCTTTTCTTATGTTATAGTAAGATTTATTGTAAGGTGTTTTATCAACAGGTAATCCATATTGTTTCTGTAATTCTTGTTCTCTTTTAGAAACAGTATCTATATCCCAATGAGATTCTAAAACTTCATAATCAATAAATCCTTGAGATTTAACTCTTGCTTTAGGTCTTTTACTTACTCCTATTTTAACTGTTGGTATGTGGTATATATGGTACATATTATTTTCTTTCATATTTTACTGTAAACATTATGTCAGTAGATTCTTGAAATGAGAACCCTAACTCATTTAAATCATCCATAATGGAGTTAAATAGGTCTGTGGTAGGTATTGTATCATCTTCAGGAGAAAAGTGGTTAAAAAGGTTCTGTTGTAATCTAAGTTTTTCTGGTAAAGTCATATAAATTATTTTTAAGTTAAAGGTTTGTAAAAGGGAGCAAAAAACAAACCCATAGAAAGTATGAAAGAAATTCTAGTAGTGCTCCCTTTATAGTCTTATATAAGAACTACCTTAGTGGTATGGATTTTAAGAAAATTTTAACATTTAACTTATTTACTCTGTAAAGATACGAAAAATTTTCTACATATCCAAATAAAATCACAACTTTTTTTATAAAACTTTTTTAAACTGAGTTGTTATATGTGTACATAGATACATTTGTTGCCATTTGTATCCCACATTATACCTTTCATGATAAGCCACTCTTCACACACAAGGGTGGCTTTTCTTTTTTATATATTTTTTTACGTTTTGGTTCATATAGTTATATTTATATATACAGAGGTAAATATGGAACTGTGTGTTCAAAAACTTTTCAAAATATTTGGAAGTTTAGAAAAAGTTTCGTATCTTTGTATAAATTAACTGAAAGGAATATTATATGGCAACAAAAAGATTTACAGATGCTGAGAAATGGAAAGACCCATTTTTTGAAAATCTATCAAATGATTTTAAAATAATCTGGTTATACTTGCTAGATGACTGTGATAATGCAGGAGTTTGGAGAAAGAGTATGAGAAGATTAAACTTTCATTGTAACACTTCTATTACTGAACAAGATTTACTTACAATTTTTAAAGAAAGATTACAACCTCTAACTGAGGATATATACTTTATACCAAAGTTTATGTCATTTCAGTATGGTAGTAATTGGGAAACTTCTAACAATAAAGCAGTGGTATCTGCTAGAGAAAAGTTAGAAAGTTTAGGTGTATCTCTACCCTATCAATACCCTATTGATACCCTATCTAAAAGTTTAGAATACCCTATCGATACGGGTAAAGATAAAGATAAAGAGAAGGAGGAAGATAAATCTAAAGATAAGCTTAAAGATAAAGAGTATGAAGAAGATATGCATGAATATATGGATGAGGTATTTGAAGAACACAGACAGAAAGATGAAGAGTTTAGAAAAGATATGAATGGGTATATGGATAAACGCTTTTATGATGATAAAGAAACTAGAAACTGGAACACAGAAGTATCAGAAGAACAATTTAACAAATTATTTAAAAATGTATAAACTATGAGCAAAACACTAACACCAGAAGAGTTTGAAGCAAAACTCAAAAAAGAGTTTGATACACTTGTATCAGATAAGAAGAAAGTAATTGAACTACTTGATGAAGCAGAACAATACAGTAGAGATATCAAGATGCCAGATACATACGAACAACTGGCTATGGATATACTTAAAGATGTAAAGGAAACAAGAAGGTTCTATTTTAAACAATGGAAATCAATCAATCTTTTCGTAATCAATCAGAGAAAGTTGAGAACACCTAAAGATGAAGATGATTTTATTATACTATGAAACGAGAACAAGAAATCCAAAAGCTTGAAGAAGAACAAAGAGCTCAACTTACATTAGCACAAAGTGGACAAGATGATTATGCATGGAAACGATATAGACAAATCACAGAACTTCTTAGAACACTTCGCACCCAACGATAGTATAATATCATACCCTAAGTTGAGAAAGTTCGTTAAACATCAGATAAACGAGTACAGTAAGGTTCAACAACAGATAGAAGAGAATGCACTTTACTATGTTTACTCAGAACCTCAGGCGGTAAAAGATTATCAGATGTTATCAGAAAAGATACAAGAGTGGGAATGGTTCTTAGATAACATCTTAGATGATGAGATAAAGATACAATCAATAACATTATGATATGGTAGTAATAGAAGGATATAACAACAAATATAAAATCACAGAAGAAGGTGAAGTGATATCAAGTATGTGGAAAAAAGCAAAAGTTTTAAAACCACAGAGAGCATCACAGAGTAAGAAGGGATACTTTCAAGTAAGATTATTTAATGAAAAGTATCCGAAGGGTAAATTACAATATGTTCATCGATTAGTTTGGGAAACTTTCAAAGGTGAGATACCTGAAGGTAAAGAGATAGACCACATTGATGGTGATACAACTAATAACTCAATAGATAACTTACAATTACTTACTCCAAGGAATAACAAAACCAAATATTACAAAGGAAAAGATACCCATTGGAGAGAATACAGAGATGAGTTTATCGAACATTATAAAAAACTTGGTTCTTATAAAAAAGTTGCTAAGATATATGATATCAATCCTAACATAGTATTTAGAGTTATAAAGGATGTGGTACACAAGATAGATTGGTCAAGTGGTGAAAGAAAGACACATACAGTAAGATATAACCCTGATTTAAAAGATTATTATACAGAAACAGATTTTAGAAAAGATAATATCCCAGTTTGGGTAAACCGTAAAAGAGATGAAAAAGGTAGATTTATGTCAAATTAAATTAGGAACTTGGTTAGCAGTTCTAATCAATATTGTAACACTTGGATGGGGAAAATATATTGCATCATGGATTGCAGTAGATTTGTTTGGATTCCAAACTTGTGGTTGTTGTGAAAGAGAACAATGGTTAAATCGTTTGACTTGTAAAAAGTTTGATGGTAGATGTAATGAAATAAAACTTTGGTAATTATGACACAATTAGATAGAGAAAGATTCACAGAAGAAGAAGTATCTGAGATGAAAGAAGTTATAGAAGGTATTGGTTCACACCTATCTCCTGATGTTGCAGGATGGGTATGGAGTAAATACACTAAAATAGTAAACACTCAAGAAAAACAACCTTGTATGTGTGGTAAATCTGCACAACATTGGAGAAGAGGTGTTGAAACTATAAGAGCTTTTGTTAAAGATTGGTATGAATAGTGGTTCTTTAGAAATAGAGATACAGACAAGATTAGGAACCCTTTACCTTAAACACAATGATTGGTTGCAAGCAGTTAGTTATAATCTAACCAAGAACAAACCAGTTGCAGAAGATTTGGTACAAGATTTATATCTTTATCTTGGTGAGAAGAAGAACCCAAAGTTATTCTTCAATGATTCTTTTAATCTTTTGTACTGTCATAACTTTTTACGTTCTCGTTGGATAAACTTGGTTAAAAGAGAAAACAAAAAGATATATCCTGATAAATGGAGAGATACAGAAGATATACCATACGATATAAATTCGGATATAAACAATCAAGAGGTGTTTGATGAGATAAAGAAAGAGATAGATTTTCTACAAAGTACCTCTATGTGGTCATCAGCTAAGATATATGAACTTTATGTATTTGGTGATAAGACGATGGAAGAACTATCAAAGGATATAGGGATTAGTAAATCCACTACGTTTTTAAACGTAAAAAAGATAAAACAACATTTAAAAGATAAGTTTAACGATAAATACAATAAATGATGCCATACTCAAAAAATGCAATATCTTCTAAAAATGAAGATATGTTAATGGAGAACGAATACTACAAGAAGTACTATGAACAAAAACAAAAGATAAAAGAAAGATATCCAACTGATTTATGGTATAGACCACAAGGAGCAAATCAATCTTTGAATCATGATTACAACAACCATCACCTTTGGAAACAATATATTAAAGAAATTTGTGATTTGATGCACGAAAAAGAAGGTTGGTATCAAAAGTTTGTTTGGGATACTTACTCTGAATCAGATAAAGCTTTGATGGAACAGAAAGCAAGAGGAAACCAAAAAGGAAACCGATTAACTGATTTTAACTACTACTAATATATATCTATATACAAATATATAACTATGAAGAAATCATTGGTAACGATAAGAGTAAGAAAAGGTGATATAGGTAGAGCACTTAAACTATTTAAACGTTTGGTAAAAGAATCAGAACATATACAAGAGTTAAAGAAAAGAAAAGAGTACATCAAACCTACTACTAAACGTAGAAAAGAAAAACAAGAAGCTATCAGAGAAAACGATAGAATGTTGAAAGAACTTCGTAGAGAAGGTGACCATCAATAGAAGTGAAGGATTTTAAAGGTACATATAGACCTTTACCAAATGAAGTAACCATAAAACAATCTAATATAGATGGACTGGGGTTATTTACAACAACTGAGATAAACGATAATCATTCATTTGGTATAACACACCATTGGATAGAAGATGAGATAATTAGAACACCATTAGGAGGTTTTATCAATCATTCAGATAATCCTAACTGTATAATAAAAGAAGGGTTGACAATAAGAACTTTGCATAGTATTAGAAAGATAAGTGAAGGAGAAGAGTTATTAGTTCAATACACTCTTTACTAATATATTTATGTATATCTGTTATATGTTTAAATAACATACGAAAACATGCCATTCGAGAAAAACAATAAGTTAGGTAAAGGGAGACCAAAAGGTGCACTGAACAGAAGTACTGAACAGGCAAAGTTAACTATTGCTCGTGTTGCAAATCAAGGTTTAAACAACATCTCAGAGGATTTAGAGAAGATTAGGAAGGAAAACCCCACAGAGGCTGCAAAACTTTATCTAAGATTGTTAGAATACATTGTACCTAAACAAAAATCGGTAGAGATGAGAGCAGAGATAGACCAGAGAATACAACAGATAACTGTGAACATCAATAGGAGTGGTTCGGACGAACAAATTGAAGAATGAAGATAACCATTGATACAACTGTAACTTTTGATAATCTTCTTAACGCTAAGAAGAGAATAACTCAACATATTGGAGGTACTCGTTCGGGTAAAACATATGCGATACTCCAATGGTTGATTGTTCGTTGTTTACAAGAGAGATTAGATGTAACTGTGGTAAGAAGAACTGTTCCTTCCCTTAAACGTTCTGTGATTAAAGATTTCAAGGATATCCTTACTACACTTGGAATTTGGGAAACAGATAGATACAACATCTCAGACAGGATTTTTTCTTTTGGGAATGGTTCTACCTTATCGTTTATCAATACAGATGATCCTGAGAAGTTAAGAGGGGTTAAATCAGATGTCCTATTTATCGATGAAGCATCCGAGATAGATGAGGAAAGTTACTTCCAACTTTCTATTCGTTGTCAAGGCAATATAGTTTTAGCTTATAACCCAACTGTTTCACCTTACCATTGGTTAAGAGAACAAGATGATGTAGAAAGATTTGTAACTACCTACAAAGATAATCCTTACTTACCACAAGAAATGGTTAAGGCTATCGAGGATTTAGAATGGAAGAATCCAAAGTATTGGGCAATCTATGGTAAAGGTGAGTTTGCTCCTAACGATAGAGCAATCTTTACATTCCAAATAGTAGATGATAACCCAATAGAAGAATTGATTGCAATGGGTCTTGACTTTGGATTTTCCAATGACCCAACTGCTTTGGTAGCAGTTCACAAGAAAGGTGATATGTTATATGTTAGAGAGTTACTATATGAAAAAGGTATGGTAACCAAAGATATCATAGATAAACTTGATGAACTAAATGTTGGTAACACAGAGATATGGGCAGATTCAGCAGAACCAAGGTTGATAGAAGAAATATACAGAAGTGGTTTCAATATTAAACCAGTAAAGAAAGGACCTGATTCAATTAAGTTCGGTATAGGAGTATTACAGAACTATGGTATATGTGTACCAAGAAGTTCACAGAACTTAATTAACGAACTTTATTCTTACCAATGGGCAACAGATAAGTATGGGATTGCATTAGATAAACCCGAAGGTGGATTAGACCACTTGATTGATGGATTAAGATATGTTGCAATGTCAAGATTATCAATCAAACAACAGAACAAAGGAAAATACACACTAACATTTAAGTAATGGCACAACAAATACCAAAAGAGTTTACAGAGAAAAGTAGAGAAGATTTGTATATGGATATCATTATGTTATCCAACTATGTTAACAAACTAAAGAACGATATAGAAGATTTACAAGCTCAACTCAAGTTAAAGAATGGTGAGGTGATAAAGAAAAGAGGTGAGAACTTCCAACTTAAATCTCACATAGGATATCAGAACATGAAGATATCAGATTTAGAACAACCAAAAGATATTATAGATATAAACTATGAAGAAACAGATAGAGATAACAGTACCCAATGATTTTAGTGCAATATCACTAAAACAATATATTCAATTACAAAAAGATTTAGATACTCACGAAGGTGATACTGAAGCACAAGATGCATTCTTGGTATATAACCTGACAGGAATAACTCCTGATATGGTTAAAGAGTTAGATAGTGATGTTATATCAAATATCAGACAAGATTTAACTAAACTCTTAGGAAAGACAGATTATCCTTTACAACGAAGAATAACCATTGGTGAT
>Ga0208645_1002471_pt1 | contig 14698 bp, 8 predicted proteins | sample VirMetDEL_Sep_01_FD_184519 | JGI IMG/M metagenome (GOLD analysis project Ga0208645, IMG submission 184519) | Aqueous microbial communities from the Delaware River and Bay under freshwater to marine salinity gradient to study organic matter... | ecosystem: Environmental > Aquatic > Marine >... | reverse complement strand
ACGGTAGCCTTGTCACGTCTTCTCTTGTTAGGGAGACGACTGAGGACATGTCTCAAAACTATGGCTATAAGTTTGGACAAGAAGAAGAAACTTACAACATCGTAGCAGCACATGGCTACTTCGGACGCCTCATCTTCCAATACGCGAGTTTTAACAACAGCAGAAGTCTACACTTTTTTCTGGCTGCTTGGCCTGTTGTTGGTATCTGGTTCGCTGCTCTTGGCGTGTCTACGATGGCTTTTAATCTTAACGGCTTTAATTTTAACCAGTCCCTTCTTGATAGTCAGGGACGTGTTGTCCGCACTTGGGCGGATATTCTCAATCAAGCCAATCTCGGATTTGAAGTTATGCACGAGCGAAACGCCCATAACTTCCCCCTGGACCTTGCTTCTGTTGAGGCAACTCCGGTGGCTCTATCCGCCCCAGCCGTAGGCTAATCTCCCGTCCGTTCATCCCCACAAGGGACGCATGAAGTTTGATCATGGAACGGGGATCAAACACTTGGAGATTATCATGACTACTCAAGTTACTTACAAGTATCGCGGCGTTTCTTACACTAAAGTGGTAGTCCGTTAAAGCGGCATTGGGAGGTGCAAACCCTCCCTTACCTATTGGCATTGGCCTCTACGGAGATACCCTTTGCCGTCTAGACGGTGGGATAGACCACACAATATGCTACAAAAATTTTTCCAAACGTTTGGGAGCAAGTACTTTAACTTTTCTCCTTTTTACAAATGGCTTATCCTGGATCATTTCAGTCTACCGATGCTCCCGCAAAGGTAACTGAACTTGGTGCATCTAACTTTGGTGCAGATCAACGTGCCCTTTATCTCAAGCTTTTCAGCGGTGAGATGTTCAAGGGTTTCCAACAGAATACTATCGCTCGTGACCTTGTGATGAAGCGGACTCTCCGTAATGGAAAGTCCATGCAGTTCATCTACACTGGTCGCACCGGTGCTGAGTACCACACTCCTGGTAACAGCATTCTGGGTAACTCGAACCAGGCACCTCCCGTGGCTGAGAAGACCATCACCTGTGATGACCTTCTGATCAGCTCGGCTTTCGTCTACGAATTAGACGAAATTCTGGCTCATTACGACTTGAGGAGCGAGATTTCCCGTAAGATCGGCTATGCTCTCGCTGAGAAGTATGACCGTTATATCTTCCGTGCTATCACCAACGGTGCTCGTAACGAGTCGCCTGTGTCTGCCACTGACTACAAAGAGCCTGGTGGTACTCAGATCCGTGTTGGCGATGCTGCTACCCCGAGTTTTGCTGAGGCTTATGACGCTGATTCTCTGGTCAACGCCTTCTTCGATGCAGCCGCTGCGCTGGATGAGAAGGGTGTGTCCCAAGATGGTCGTGTCGCTGTCCTGACTCCTCGTCAGTACTACGCTCTGATTCAGAACGTGACTGGCAACAGCCTGATCAACCGTGATGTCACTGGTACTGCTCTGCAGACCGGCAAGGGCATCATGAGCATTGCTGGTATCGAGATCTACAAGTCTACCAACATTCCTTTCTTCAGCAACTACGGTACCAAGTTCGGCACGACCGGCGGTACTACCGATACTGGTGTTGCGTCTCCTGGTCGCCTGGGTGACTTCATCGACACCGCTATGGAAGATGCTGATAAGGTTGCTTCTGGTTCCTTCGGTGAGCAGAACGAGTATGGTCTTGGTTCTGAGTTCAGCAAGTCCTGCGGTCTGATCTTCCAGCGCGAAGCTGCTGGTTGTGTTGAGGCTATTGGTCCTCAAGTCCAAGTTACCTCCGGTGACACCTCCGTCCTGTATCAGGGCGATGTGATCGTGGGTCGCCTGGCTATGGGTGCTGATTACCTGAACCCTGCTGCTTGTGTGGAACTGTTTGCTGGTGCTACCACCGGTAACTCTGCATTCGCCTGATTATTTCTGGTTTATACTGGGGGAGCTTCGGCTCCCCTTTTTTTTACTTATTGATAGGTAACTATGCCCTTTCCTACTTATGCTGTGTCCACCGAACTGGATGCTGTAAATCAAATACTTAGCTCAGTGGGACAGGCTCCTGTCACCACACTAGATCTACAGAACCCTGAAGTATCTATTGTACTCAACACTCTCCGGGAAGTTAACCGCCAAGTTCAAGCTGAAGGCTGGATCTTTAACACTGAACGTCACTATGAGTTGACTCCTGACAGTTCAACTAATCAAATTCTTTATCCATCTAACATGCTTCAGATTGATACCAATACAAGGTATCATAAAGATAAGTACGATGTGGTAAAGCGTGGTAATAAATTGTATGATCGTTTGAATCATACTTACACTTTTACCGATACTATCCAAGCAGATGTCGTTTGGTATTTTGACTTTACCGACGTACCTGCTGCTGTCCAAGCTTATATTACTGCCCGAGCTGCTCGCATGTGTGCTACCAAAATGGTAGGAGATCGTGAGTTGAACGGACTTCTCCAAGAACAAGAACTTCAGACACGAGCTGCTGCTATTGAGTACGATTGTAATCAAGGCGACTATTCAATGTTTGGATTCCGTGATGGAGAAAACTATTACAATAGCTATCAACCTTTCCAAGCATTGATGCGATGAGTACTGTAACCCAAAGGATTCCCAACTTCCTACTTGGCATTTCACAGCAGCCTGATAACCGTAAGTTTCCTGGACAACTTAACGATTCTGTGAATGCTTTCCCAGACTATGCTCTTGGTCTTCTCAAGCGCCCAGGCGGACAATTTGAATCTGATCTTTATGGCGCTACTGCTGATGGTAAGTGGTTTTCAATCCTTAGGGATCCACAGGAAAAGTATGTCGCTCAATATGATGATAATCAATTCCGCATTTGGAACCTGACTGACGGCTCACCACGAGCTGTTGATATGGGTTCGGATGTTACCCATGCTGGTGCTTGTAACCTTACTAACCTTAAGGCTGACCTTGCTACTTACAATACTGCTGTTACTACAACTGCTACTCGTTTAGCTGAGCTTCACACAGAACAAGCGGACTACGCTGAGGTGCTTGCTGGTCAAACCTCGACTGAAGTAGCTTTGTTTGAAGTTCAGTACGAGTATGATAAGCCAGGTGAAATTGAACAAACTGTAAAGTCTGGTATTCTTAAAAATGCTAACGACGTTTACATTGTTAAAAACAACAACACTGTTGTAAGTTCTACCACTACCCTTCCTTCTGGGTATGCATTGGGTACTGAGTTTACTAACGAGTACCCTCTTATTGCAGCAGAAGGTTATCGTGTCTACCAAGCTATTCAAACAGTAGCTGCTACCCACGACGCTACAGATCTTAGTAATGCTGAGACCGCAATGAACACGGCTCAGACCAACTACGACAACGCTGTAACTGCTGAAGCTACTGCTTTGTCCAACTATCAAGATGAGCTAGATCTCTGTGCTGTTAGTTCGATTCCTAGCGATGGTTATCTCAATGGTGCTACTGCTGCTGACATTGAGGTTCTCACCCTGAATGACTACACCTTTGTTCTTAACAAAGCAAAGACTGTAGCAATGGAGACTACCACTACTGCTGACAAACCAAATGAAGCGTTTGTCGTTGTTAAGGTGGTGGGTACTGGTCACTATAAAATCTATCTTGATGGAACAGAACGTGCCACGTACAACGCTGGTACTGGTGGTGACGTAGATGCTATTGTTGATGACCTTGTAGGGGACATTAACGGTAACACCTTTGGTGGTAAAACTTACACTGCTGTAGCCGTTGGTCCTGGCATTTATATTAGCTGTACCGCTGCTTTTACTATCTCAGTTGTCGGCGGTCCATCTGAAGACTCTATGAGCGTCTTCCAAGATTCTGTGCCGACTGTTGCTGATCTTCCGCTGCAATGTAGGAATGATTTTAAAGTTCGTATTGTCAACAGCATTGACGTTGATGTTGATGATATGTACGTTAAGTTTGTAACTGATGGTGGTGTGACTTATGGTACTGGTGTTTGGGAAGAATCAAATGCTTGGGACATTACCTTTGAACTTGATCCTCAAACACTTCCTCATCAGATTGTAAGGAACGCTGACGGTTCATTTACCTACGGTCCTATTGATTGGGCAGACAGGGAGATCGGTGATCTGGAAACCAACCCTGATCCTAGCTTTGTTGGGGCTAAGATTAACAACCTTTTCTTCTATCGTAACCGCCTTGGATTCCTGTCTAATGAGTCAGTGATCCTGAGTAAAGCAGGTGATTATTTTAACTTCTTTGCTACTACTGCCCTTACGGTTACTGACGATGACCCTATCGACGTCAGTGCTTCGTCTATTAAACCTGTTAACTTGAGGTACGTTAAACCGGCTAACGCCGGTCTTGTGCTGTTTAGCGACGTTCAACAGTTCCTGATCGCAGGTAATGAGGACATTCTTTCGCCTGAGACAGTTAAGATTACAGAGCTATCAAGTTATGAGTGTGATCCAAACGTCGAAGCTGTGACCCTGGGTACTACTTTGGCGTTCGTTTCTAAGACACCTTTGTACACTCGTTTGTTTGAACTTGCTAACATTAGCAGTGTGCAGCCACCATTTATGTACGATCAGACACAGATTGTACCTGAATTAGTTCCTCAAACCATTGATTCGATGATCTCTTCACCGGGATTGTCTATTATTTCACTTGGTACTGCTGGCAATAGTACTGTTTATCAGTTCCGATTCTCACAACAAGGTGATCAACGAGCTGTTAGTACTTGGTATAAATGGAATTTGACTGGCACTTTGCTGGATCAATTCTTTGATGCTAGTACTTATTATGCTGTTGTTGCTAATGGTTCTGATGTTTACGTCCAATCCTACGACCTGACGCAAGCAAGTGAAGAAGGTTATTTGACTCTACCTACTGGAGAAAAGACTGATGTTTGCCTCGATCTTTGGAACGTTAATCCTTATCGAACCTACGACTCTTCTGCTGACACAACTCGGATCTTTTTACCGTACAATGAAGTCAGTTCTGGTACGTTCTCTGTAGTGGTCCTAGGAGGCTACATAGACGACGATATTACCCTTACCAGTGCATCGGTAGGCGCAGTGCTTTACCCCACCGTAGTGGACGATGCAGGGGGCGATTACGTTGATGTAGATGGAGACTATCGTGGACGTAATCTTATTATTGGTTACACCTACACGATGAACGTTGAGCTTCCTAAGTTCTTCCTTACTCAATCTGATGGTAAGACGGCTCAATCTGATTTTACTTCAGATCTTATCATCCATCGTATCAAAGTGTCTACCGGCTTAAGCGGTCCTGTTAAGTATCAAATCACCATTACTGGTCGTCCTGAATGGACTCAAACCATTGAAGCTGTCCAGCCTAATGTGTATGATCTGAACAACGTTAACTTGTCTGCTGAAGCAATCCATACTATTCCTATTTATCAACGTAACGAAAACCTGTCAATCAAAATGATTGGGGATTCACCCATGCCTGTATCTCTGTTAAGTTTGAACTGGGAAGGTCGTTACAATAGCGGTTTCTACAAACGATCCTAATGACTGCATCCACCCGTGGTTTTACCTTTAAACCAGCTACCATTAACGATGTACACGAACTAACCAGTCAAATGCTGGATAGAGGTTTGTTAGACTTTGAAAGAGTAGGGCAACACCCAGTCTTATCTCTTGCTATGTATATCCATGAAGATGACTCCTATCTAATCTACGGACCTGATGGGAGTCTTTATGGAGCTTACGGTGTGTCGGAAGATAACGCCGTTTGGATACAGATGACGAAGCAAGTTAAGAAGAATCCACGCACAACCGTTAGATTCGGTAAAGCGTTAATGGAACATATAAACCGTCCTTATCTTTGGACGACTATTGATATACAAAATACTGAGTTAATTAACTTAGCTAGGTATTTAGGTTTTAAGGTACTACGGGTATTTCCGGATGGACCTGACAATGTTTACTCTATTGAGATTGTACGATTATGGCAGCAGGAACAGACCCAGCTGGCTATTTACAAACAGCCGGAGGAGGCGGCGGAGGCATGACTTTTGGTGTAGGCGAAGCTCTTAGCATCGCACAACTAGGTTTTAGCATAGGTAAGCAAATCCTTGGTGACAAGGTAGCTGAACAGAAAGCTTACAACTCAGCCTACAACACGACCTTTAATAATGCAATGGGTCAGTTTAGGGCAGAAAAAGCTAATGAGTATAAAATCAAAGCTTTTGAAGCTAAACTAGACTTTAATAGGCAACAAATTGAAAACAACTATTTAGCTGCTCAATCTGCTTGGACTGCTGAGCAAGTACGTCTTAATGAACTTTACGGTCGTGCTGCTTTTAAAAGTCAAGCAATGAGGAAGATGCTCCTTAAATCTATGGGATCATCTGCTGCTCGTGAGGTATACGGTAAGAGTGCACGACGTGGTGCTCTACTAAGTACTCTTGGTAACTACGGGCGTAGCCGTGCTCAGCTGACTGAACAGCTTATGAGCGAGAACCGCGCTACTCAAATGAGAATGGGCAAGGTAGAGCAGCAGAAACGTGCTCAAGACAAACTGACTATTGCACAGACTTCTGTGATGCCTCAGTTTGAATTCTTCTCACCGTCTCCTGTGATGCAAGCACGTGGTCCTGGTCTTGGTCAGGCACTTGGCGGTGTTCTTGGCGCAGGTCTTGAAGCATTTGATACTGGTTGGAGCATGACTCCTACTGGTGGTGATTTCTTTGGTATTGCGAAAAAGGCTTAACAAATGGCAGAATTTAAAGAAGAGAATTTGTTTACTGGAGCTGCGCAAAGCCAAGGTTTTGCCCCCGCCCAAGCTCCGGACATTTCTCCACTCCTACGGGAAAACGCTGGTGTATGGGATCGAAACATTGCCCAAGCCAAATCTCAACAGGCAGCTATTAACGATGCTGAATTAAAACGTAAGATCAGCACGTATGAAGGCTTAGGAGTATTTTCTCCTAAGTTCATGGAAATGGCTAAGCTGCTTGGCGGGGCTTACATTAACAATCGGATGGTGGAGGCTAATGCCCAAACCAGAAACTGGGGTTTAGACAACAACTTCGGTGTTGCACCTGAAGTCACACAACAACAACAAGCCACCGAACAAGCTATCGCAGCTGAAGACGGTGAGATGGCTGTTGTTGCCAATGAGATGGTTAAAACCGGTGAGCCTTTAGATGTTATCAATCAAATCAAAGCTCTTCCACAGTATGATCGTATTGTTGGTACCAAAAACTATATCACTAACAGAAAGTTAAGTGCTGACCGCAGTTTTAAACAGTATCTAACTCAAGAGAATACTCACGTAGATGCTGAAGGTAACAAGTTTACTACTTCACAAGCTAACTTTGATCCTGCTAGAACTTATATTGTTGCACGAGATTGGGCACTGCAGTATGACACTGAAACTGGCACTGAAAACTTTAGTGAGTACGCTCTACGTGACTACAACGAAGCAATCCGAAAGATTCAAAACGGGGCTGTTGATTTTGCTAGAGACCAACGGGATTTGCGTCAATCACATGCTACCCGAGCAGGACGTATTGAAGCCTTTAAAAACGGTGACATTACTCTTAACCAGCTAGTGCACGGTATTGTGGGTACTGCTGAAACTAAGGACAAACGGTACGACTTTACTGCTGCTTGGAACTTTGTATTTGAAAAAGTTATTCCTGCTGGTTACAGGAACGGTTGGATGGATGACACTAAGCTGGCAAATCTGCTTACAGAAAAGTCTACCGTAGATCCTAAAAAAACTATTGGTGAGATGTACCAACTACGTTTGGGTGATCTAAACGAAACTGTTCGCAAGATCAAATCCAACAAGCGTTCTGAACTGAATGGTGCTCGCCAGGATAAACACCGTCAAATCCTTGATATTGGTTTAGATTATTTCTATAACCAGTGGGATGGTGACTACGTTAAAGGTCAGCAGTTTATTGACGAACTACAACTTCGTGCTCCTGAAGCTGACTTGAGTCCGTTAAAAGTCTTTACGGCTTACAATAAAAAACAAGTTAACGCTCAGTTTTGGGCAGAACAACTTGAAGAGAGTAAGAATAACTTTACCTTAAGTTCTCAAACTCTTAACAACTCTGCTATTCCGCCTGAGTACCGTGAGCAGTATCGTGAAGAAGCAGCTGAACAAGATGCTATTCGTGCTGGGTTTGAGCTTAGCGATAGCCAGCTAAGGTCTGAGCTTTCAACAGATCTGCGAGAATCTTTGGGAGAAACATCCCTTGATAAAACTGCTTCTGGTCTTCAGACGGCAACTTCTATTGCTGTTCAACAGGTCCAAGCAAACCTTTATCGCCAGTATCAAACCCGCGAAGCTAAAGATGTTTCACAGGCTGAGGCTGTGGCTGCTGTCCGTAAAGACATCATTGAAAAGAAAGGTGCTTTTGCTGTATCCAGTTTCGAGTTATCAAAAGGTGTAACCAGTAACTACTTTACTCGGTTTACTCCGGCAACTGCACAAACTCCGCAAGGTCAAATGGCTGCGGCAGCTTCGTACAGTACCGATTATCAACTAAAATCCTACCAAAAAGACCCTTCCGTTATCACCCAAGTTCCTATGGTAGAAGCAGCAGTGCTGCAGCAAATGGCAGCTGACATTCGTGCTGGTAAACAGCCTGAAGTTCCTGGTATTTATCGTACCCTGTACAACAGCAACAAAGGCGGTTACAAGACGTTGGCTGAGTTTGTGAATGCAAACCTTGCTATTCCTACGCTTGGTATTTCTGAGCGTCTTACTCCGACCCACACGGATCGCTTGAAAGAGCGTACTAACGATCCTGGTATCCAATCATTCCTTGACCGAGCTGATACCGTTGCTGGTCTTCAGATTGGACAAGCTTTGTCTACTCCTGGCTCTACCCGTGACCCACGGTTTATGAATCCTACTGTTGCTCAAGCTTATGGGCAATCAGCTGATCCTAAGCCTAATCCTGGTGGTAAGCTGTCTAACTGGGCATCAACTAACCTGACTCCTGAAGAACAGGCATTGCTCCGTACTATTCGGTTTGCGGAAGGTACTGACAGTGCTGCTGGTTACAACACCATGTTCACATTTAAACAATTTACTGATATGAGCCGTCATCCACGGCAAATCAATGCTAGTGGGAAGCTCAGGTCTGATGCTGCTGGTGCTTATCAATATCTTTCGACCACTTGGCAGCCTTATGCTGATGGTTTACAGCTTAAAGATTTTTCACCCGAAAGCCAAGACAGAGTGGCTCACCATCACCTTAAAAAACTTGGTGTTAATCCTAAACAACTTCTAACACGAGAGATGCTCGCTAAACTGTCTGGTACCTGGGCAAGTCTGCCTAAAGCTGGTGGTGGCAGTAAATATGCTGGTCAATCTGCTAAAAGCGCAGATCGACTGCTACGCTACTACAACAATGCTCTTACTGAAATCCGAGGTTACTAATGGAAAATACATTTGAACATGCGGATCTTTTTCAGGAAGAGCTTGATGGTGCAGCTAATCTCATAGATACTGCTGTAGATCTTGGAGCACCACTCCTGGAAGATGAACCGCCAGAAGAACGTGAAGTTGTCGCAGTTAAAGAACCTGAGTATGAGGTTCCTGATACTCCTGAACCCCCTGAACTCTCAGGTGAAACTGTAGAGGTTCGTGGCAAACAATATCCAGTCGAATACTTTAACGAAGTTGACGGTAAACTGTTTTGGAAACCTGAGCACAAACCTGGCAGTGGTTTCGTCTACGGTAGCGGTGAAGACGATGCAGATCTTATTGAAGACCTAAGTTTTGCTGGTAACGAGATCGCTCGTAACCTCAGCTTTGCTGGTGCTGGCATCATGGACTTTGGTGTTGATCTGGCTACTACTGTTGGTAACCGTCTGGGTCTGAATGCTGAAGGTCTAAACAAGCAATGGGATGCACTGACTAAACAGGTTGATCCATCTCCTGAGCGTCAAAAGCTTAGGAAGTTTGCATCAGTCGTCATCCCTACTATGATGGGTACCCGTCAAGCTACGATGGGTATTCAAGCTACAGCTCTGCCTGGTGCCGTAAAAGGTGTTGCTACTGTTGGTTCTGCTGCTGCCATTGACGCTGCTGTGATTGGCGTTAGTGACGAGGGTTTGGAAGACAACGGTGCACGAATGCTTGCCGACACCTTCCCAACTGTGTTTGGTACTAACGGTGCATACCCTATTCCTGATTCCTGGAAAACTCTTGATAGTGATTCTCCTGCTATTCGTAAGCAGAAGAACATGCAAGAAAGTATTGGTCTGAGTCTTGTCGGTGACTTCCTTGGTTTTACCATGGGAGCCGGTAAAAAGGTTCTTGACTGGTTTATTCCTAAGAACGACGCTGCAACTGCATACAAAGCAGCTGCTGTTGCTGGTTCTGATGCTGAAACGGTTTCTCGTATTGCAGAGATTGACCAAGCCCTTGCAACCAAGCCTAGCCAAGCTAACGCTAAAGTCCTGCAAGCGGAAAAGGATCGTCTTCTTAAACAACTGGAAGAAACTGGTGAATCTGAAGTTACCACTAAATCCCGCCTAGAGCGTACAGTTGAACAAGCTGAAGAGTCACGTCGTTCTCAAATGGACGAGGTTGCTATTCTTAAACTTGAAGCTGATCCCCAAGGGTTTGGTTACATCCCTGAAGTTACTCCTGGTCTGGCTCAACCTAATCAACTGGCACGTCAAAGCATTCCGCCTGGCAACGTAGCACGTAACATGGGAGACACCACCGCTATTAAGAACGGTGATGTTGTCGGTGACCCCGCTCCTGTGCTACCTGAACCTGTACTTAAAAACGGTCTTGTGCTGGGCAAGTCTCGTAATGCTGTTGCTGGTCTGGCTGAATCTGCTAGAGCAATCGGGGACTTTGATGCTGTTGTAGACGGTTTCCGCTACACCAGCAAAAACATGCGTGATGCTGCATGGAACATTTACAACGACATTATTCGCGCAGGTTCTGTTGATGATGTCAAGAAACTGTTTGCTGCAGATCGTGATGTTAAGACTTTGATTGATGGTACTAAAGTTACTTACCTTAACGAAGTCCAACAAGCACAAGCTGCTCAAGCAATCACCGATCTTGTTGACCTGTACCTGGGTCGTGAGGTTACTGAAAGTAGTGCACGTATCATGGATACTCTTGGTCGTGAGATTGCGTCGATGTCTGAAGCAAGCGTCACTTATCGTGATCTTGTAGATGATAATCGTATCCAAGAGATGATTGCAGACAAGCTTGAGTATTTGATGGCTGAGGTTGGTCTTAACAAGTACATCTCCGGTTGGCAACTGCAAAACAAGAACATCTTCCAGCGTATTGCTAAATCTAACAACCCTGGTGAGCTGACTGATCTTATCAATGATGAGTTCCAGCAAGCTCTTAACGCACGTCATGCTTCCGTTAAACGGTTTAGGCAGAACTTAGACCAGCTTAAAGAAAAGAATCCTCAAGCTGCAAAAGCTTTTTACGATGCGTTTAGCCGTACTAACGGTGACGTTGATACCATTGAAAAACTGTACAAATGGGCTGATAGTCAAGTTAGTGTGTTGGGCATGATTAAGAGTCCGACCAAAGGACAAATGAACCTGTTTGCCAGGGGACTTTGGGGTGTTGGTATGAACAACGTCCTGTCTGGTTTGTCTGCTCTTAACGCTGCTAAGGGTAACGTTTCTAACCTTATTATCAAACCTATCACTTCGCTGCTTGGTCATGGTATTGAGGCAGCAATCCAACGGGACATCGAACCACTTAAGAAGGCATTCTATTATCACGGAGCTGTCTTTGAGACCCAAAAACGAGCACTTCAAGATGGTCTAACTCGTGTCAAAGCAACTCATCAGGATTACGATTTTATGATGAGTCAGATCCGTGAAGATTACGTTATTGAAGACGTAAAAGATTGGGAGATTCTAGACGCTATTGCTTCTGCCAGACAGAACGATCGTGGTTTCCAGTTCCAATATAATTGGGCAACGGCTAACCGTGATGTATCCCGTATGAAGTGGATGCGTACCGGTATGACTGGTATGAGTGGTGTTGATGCTTACACCGATACCATGGTTGCTACTCATATGTCACGCCTTCGTGCGTATGACGATGTGTTTACCAAACAAGGTACTGTCACCCCAGAACTGCTAGCAGAAGCAGAACGTGCTAACTATAGCCGCATGTTTAATGCTGACGGTGTGCTGACTGATGCAGCGGCTAAAAACGCATCCGGTGAGATTTCTCTTAACTTGGATGATGCTACTAGCTCCTACATTAACGCTGCTGTGACTGCAGTTCCAGCATTTAAGCCGTTCTTCATGTTCCCCAAAACCAGTGCTAACGACATTAAGAACTCTCTGTCTTACACCCCTATTGCCATGATCCCTGGCATGAATAAGTACTCTAAAGTGCTTTATGCTGGGAACGATATTAACAAGATTAAATCTGCGTTGGCTGAGCATGGTATCAAGAATTTTGATGCTACTCCTAATGCAATGGCAATCTACAAAAACTTGCAAGCTGAGTACCGTGGTCGTCTAGCGTTGTCTAGTATTGCTAGCATCACTGCATTTAACTATGCGATGGGCGGTAACATCCGTGGTAACGGTCCGATGAATGCTTCGGAACGTAAGAAGCTGCGTGACAATTATGGTTGGGAACCTAAGACCATTAAGATCGGCAATAAGTGGGTAAGCTATAAAGGCATCCCTATGCTGGATACTATGCTTAGTGTTGTAGGCGATTTGGCTTACTACTCTAATGATGTTGGATCCTCGATCAGCGAAGACGTTGTACAAAAACTGTCTTGGACTGTTGCAGCTACCTGGCTGAACAACACACCCTTGGCTGGTATGGAGCCGCTGCTTGCAGCTATGAACGGTGATGAATCGGCTTGGGCGCGTACTGGCGCACAGCTTACTCGTACCTTTATCCCTGCCTCTGGTGCTCTTGGTGTAGTTAGTAATGCTATTACTTCTACCCAAAAAGACATCTACAAAGACATGATTGGTTACGTGTCTAACCGTCTGCCTGGTGCATCTAGCTTGCTGCCTGAACGTATTGACGTTTGGACTGGCGGCGAGATCAACGACATTGACAACCATGGTCTTCGCATCCTGAATGCACTGAGTCCGATTAAAGTCAGTGGAACGGCAGAACCTTGGCGGCAATGGCTGCTTGGGACTGGTTTCGACGGTGTTGGACTGCTTCGGTTCAGTTCTGACGGTGGACGTGAATACACAGCTGAAGAACGTGAACTCATCGGTAGATACATGGGTGAAATGCAGCTGTGGAAAGAAGTTGACCGCATGAGTAAGGTTGAGCGTTACAACGACGAGATTGAAGAGATGCGTCAATATCGCCGTTCTGGTGCTACCTACGAAGAAGTTAAAATTAAAGAAGAAAAGCTACCTGTTTACAGGCGCCTTAACCAACTTGTTGAGACGGCTAAAAAATATGCTGAACAACGAATCCAAACTGAACGTCCTGAGATCTGGGCTGGCATTGCTGGTCAAAAAGAGGTTGATCGACTTACCAGTATGGGTGACGTTACCGGCGCACAAAATGTTGCAGAATACACCGATCAACGTGTTGAAGAAATTCGACAACTTGCTAACCCTTAATCCACCCATTCCCAACTACTTACTAGCGTAAATGGCTGTAACTGAAAACTTTTTTACTGGGGATGGTTCTACCACTTCCTATGTTCTAACATTTGAATACATTGATGAGGATGATGTCAAGGTAAGTCTTGACGGTTCCATTACAACTGCATACTCTTTTGCCAACGCTACTACGATCCTGTTTGATTCTGCACCTGCTTCAAATGTAGCGATCAGGATCTATCGTGACACGGATATTGATGAACTGAAGAGCACGTTCTTTGCAGGTTCATCTATCCGTGCTCAAGATCTTAACCAAAACTTTGAACAGAATAACTTTGCTGTTCAAGAGATTAAGAACTACACTTGGGACAACGAAACCGATACCATCCATAGCGACGAAACGTGGGTCAGTTCTGATACCCAGATCGCCACTACTGCTGCTATGGATCAGCGGTTCCAAGATGAAGTCAATGATACGCTAACCAAAGCCGAATTGGCTGCACTTAGCGATGTCATTCCTGACAATGATGATGCAGTTCCTACCACTGGTGCTGTCAAGGATTATGTTGATCACGTTATTGAAACTGACATCCTTGTTGATGGTACCGGTCTTAACAAGTCTGGTAGTGGTGGTCAAGTAACGATTGGTATTAGTGCTGGTTCGGTTGATCTTGATCGAATTAAAGCAGAAGATATTATCACTTCTGCTGAAGCTAATCCCAATAACGATACTACTATCGCTACGACGGCTAAGATCGACGACATGATCGACGAAGCCATCACTAATGATATTGGTACTGATGGCACTGGTATCACTGTAACTGACGATGGTGATGGTACTATTACTCTTGGTCTTGCTGATAACACTATTGATTTTAGTAAGATCAAGAATGATGATATTATTACCTTTGCAGAACAACCTTCTGTAACTACGTCTGACAATAACATCTTCACTGCTCGGGCAGCTGAGCGCCAGTTTGACACCATTGTTCAAACCACGACTCCGACTGGTTCCGACTGGGAAGTTGGTAAGACGTGGTTGCAGAATGATGAAGATAAGACCGTTTCTATTTGGAATGGTAGCGCCTGGGTGCCTGTTGCATCTGGTGGTGCCTTTACCGAATTGGCTAAGGTTGTTTACGTTGA
>Ga0208645_1002468_pt1 | contig 14709 bp, 20 predicted proteins | sample VirMetDEL_Sep_01_FD_184519 | JGI IMG/M metagenome (GOLD analysis project Ga0208645, IMG submission 184519) | Aqueous microbial communities from the Delaware River and Bay under freshwater to marine salinity gradient to study organic matter... | ecosystem: Environmental > Aquatic > Marine >... | reverse complement strand
CCGGGCCGAGCACCTCCGGCCGAGCACCTCCGGGCCGAGCACCTCCGGCCGATCACCTCCGGCCGATCACCTCCGGGCCGAGCACCTCCGGGCCGAGCACCTCCGGCCGAGCACCTCCGGGCCGAGCACCTCCGGGCCGATCACCTCCGGGCCGAGCACCTCCGGGCCGAGCACCTCCGGGCCGATCACCGCGGCCGATCCGCAACGTCAAGACAAACGAAACCGCGACGCCGAACAAACGACGCCGCGGAAACGGTAGGCGGATTGTTTCGCCGGACTTTACCGGTTCAATTCAACAACGCCGTCACATAGGCGCAATATTGGCGCGTCGGGTAGCACGAAACCAGCAACCGCGGACAGATCCGCGCCGCGGCTGCGTTTGTATTTCAGGATCACGCCGGACGGCGACGGATCCAACCAACGCGCATCAGTCGCATCACCGTCAACGGCCGGGATCGTAACGGAAACGCCGCGATCCGGCCGCAACGTGACCGAGCGCAACGGCGCGGCGCGTTTGTCCAACATGACGGGAAACGCGACGCGGAAACCGGCGCGGATCGCGCGGACGGCGTCCGAAACGGCCGTGTTTCGATCTTTCGCGAAAGACGCCGTCAAGTCATGCCAACCGGCCGCGCGCCATGCCCGAAGTCCGTCCGCGTGATCCACATGCGCTTTTAAATATTCATACAGAATAAAGTCTTCAACATCCGCGAACGTTTCCGCGACGTTCAAACGTTCGCCAGTGCTGACATGCACGCCGAAACGTCTACGGATCCGTTCGGCGTCCGCAACCGAAACCGGAAACAAACGCCGAAACCATGGCGTTTCGTCCGTCCCGCACAAACGCGCAGCTAACGGCAGACCGTCGCGGCGCGCGCGCGCTATTTCACGCGCCAACGCGTAGACCATGACGCGGCCAAACGTGACGGGATCGGCAACCATTCCCATGGTTCTGCGTCCGCGCGCCGCCGAAACGTGGACGGACAAACCCCCATGGCCAGACTGCTCGAGACAGCAGCCAACGCATCCGGCCGTAGCGTGCAAGCAACCGTTATGGGCGGTTGCGGCCGTGATCATTCCGTTTCGTTCGGCCAACGCGCGCAACGCCGGAAGATAAGCACGAGTCGCGGTTGCGTTGTTGTTGGCCGGATTAATAGCGCGCGCCAACGCGTTGGACGGTTTCGCGTGAAATATCACGGACCTGGCGATCCCGGCCGCGGCCGTCTTTGCGACCTTAGGGTTAACCGTTAGCACGTCCGGAAGCTTTAAATCAAACGCGGCCAACAATCCGGCCACGTCCTCAGGCAAGATAATCCGGCCGGTTGTTGCTGTTGCTGTTGTCATGGTTTCGATTGCTGTTGTTGTTGTTGTTGTTGTTGTTGCTTAGACGGCGCCTAATAAAGACAGCCATGAATCAGAATCGTCCGGTTCAACCGTCCGGCCGTCCGGTGTTTCTGCCATCCCGTCAACGGTCCATTCCATGAATTCCGCGATGGTTGGCACGTCATGCCAAACGCCGCGAAACCATAGGCGCAAGATCGGCGTCAACGGATCCGGACCGTTGAACGCGACAACGTCGCCGTGCATGCGGACGCGCGCGCCGGTTTCCGGATTAGTTAACCGTTCGCGGCCGTTGTTCAATACACGCGACAACCGAACGCGGCCGGGACGGGATCCCGGCGTGATTGTTGGCCGCGCTGGAAACTGTTCAGCGCCGTCGCCGTCCGCGGCCGTGACGGCATCCGCGACCGCGGCCGGATGGATCCAATCCGGATGTGACGGGTTAACCGGTCCGACCGGATCCGCGAAACCGTCACATTGACGCGACCATGCCTGACGTTGTGGCCAGTCTTTCAACGATGCCGGATTGTCCGGCGTTGAACCGGTCAACGCGGACACAAACGCTTTATCCCATAGGCGCGCCAACGCGACGGCGTCGCGCAACGGTCCGCGAAACGTACCGGCGCGCAATCCGCAGCATGACGCGCTAATCGCCCAAACGCCACGCCGCCTGGTTGGCACGCCGTCAACGGTCGGCGGATGAACAGCTAACGCGCGACCGCGCCAACGCGGCGCGACGTCAACGTTCAACGGGACGGATTGATCCGGAACGACGCAACGTAGCGTGATTGTTTCGTTTGTCATGAAATGGATTCAGCGATAGTTTCGTTAAAGGTGCGAACGTCCGCGTCCGCGAAACGCTTTCTAATCAGCCAACCGTCCGGATTAGGATAATCAACCAATGCGGACAACGCCGCGGCCGCGTCGCGGTAAGTCTCAACTGCAGACGCCAACGCGTCCAAACGGCCGGGATCCTGCAGCCAATTCTCACGGATCGCGTTTCGGTCAAACGCGCCGCTGAAATACGACGGATTATCGCGATGGATCCCGTTAACGTCAACGACCGGGCAGACCGTGGTCTGCCATGACAAACGGATGCGCCAACCGTGGGCGGATGCCCCATGGTCTGCCGTTTGTATTGTCCAACCCGTACCGTCCGGACCAATCAGCACGGCGACTCCGGCCGCGTCGCGGATCGCGGCGTGATGCCGTTTCGTTAGTTTCCGGCCGTTAATAGCCTGCAGCGCGGCCATGACGCGCGCCAACGACGGCGACGCGTCCGCGTCGCGTTGTTCTTCGATTAATGCGCGCAATGCTTTAAGTGTGGTTGTCATGGATCAAACCCCCGCGATTGTTGGAAGAGAAACGGCCGGACGTGCAACGCGGCCGGATCCGGACGGCGCGACGCGTTCGCCGGGCAGTCGGACAACGTCCGGACGGTTGGCCACATAATCCGCGGCCGCGGCCACGTCCGCGAACGGTAGGCGCGTACGAAACGCCGGACCTCCCACGAAACCACATACGCCGTCCGCGGTGGGATGCGCGACGCGGACAAACGGGACGCCGCAATCGGTCAGCGTTGCGTCATGCATCGCAACGTCAGGAAACGCAACAACAACGGCCGCGGCGTCGCTGTCGTTGGCATGGGCGACGGCAGACCGAACGCGAACGCGGACGGCGTCGCGTTTCACGGCGTGCTGTTCAACCGTCAACAATCCGGCGCCATAAGCGCGGTCTAAATCGAAACGTTCGCGCGTTGCGTCCGCAACGGCGTCATGGATCCACGCGAACGGAACCGGCGTCAAACGTTCGGCGTCAACTGCAACAACAACGGACGCGACGGCCAACGCGGCCGCGGACGCGTCCAACGCGTCGCGCGCCGCGATGCGCGAAACCGCGCCGGCCGCGTGCAACGTTGCGGCCGCGGTTTGATCTAAGGCGGACGCGTGCAACGTTGCGGCCGCGTGAGAATTTACTGATTTCACTGGTTTGGTTTGGTATTGGAAACGGCGACCGATAACGGCCGCGACCCATATATAAAGACAAACGGCCAAACGCGCAACGGTGATCATGGCGCGATGTGACGGTTTCGCGTCCGGACTGGTTGACGGATGCGCGACAGCACTGGCGAAGGTGCGCGATAGGCGGCCACGGTTTCGCCTACATAGGCGGCCACGGTTTCGCCTACATAGGCGGCCACGGTTTCGCCCAAATAGCGCGGCTACGGTTTCGCTTGAATAGCGCGGCCACGGTTTCGCTTGAATAGCGCGGCCACGGTTTCGCCTACATAGGGCTCGCCCTATCTTGCTCGAACCAAAACAACACTATTAGCAACAAACTAGCAAAGTAGCTAACACCTACTTTTTGAGTTTGCTTAAACAATGCGTTTAGCAATGTTTAGAATAGTGATTGTTAAATCTAAAGTAAGGTATCGTTATCTGATGCTAACTCGCATCGAGTTAGGATTATGATATTTAGTGACCTACTTTCTTATTGCAATCAATTCGCAATAAGAATATTTTTTTGAACTAGCGCGAATAGCTCAGAAAATATTTTTTATACCGACAGAAACGGTATAAACCTGCCTATAACCGTGTGTATTTTTGTGTGTGTAAATACATAAAGAAAACCGACCCCTTGCAAGTCCTCGACCCCCTAAAAACCGAATGGTTGCAAGTCCCCCGCTAAAAACCGGAGGCTTGCAAGTCATCTAGCCATTTCTTTCTGCAGCGGGGTTCTTATATTTTTTTTGTGGCCAAACTAGGGGTAGGGACGAGTGAGATGTTCCGAGCATCGAAAACACGAACTGTCCTCTGGAGCTGAGGCAACCGAACAGTGCAGCTGCATGAATCCGAACGAACGACAGCGCCTTTAGTCCAGCCTGCGCCCATAAAAACTTTCACATCTTGATCGCTCTCGAACGCAGGTAACGGATAGGCAGGCATCTCAAGGCGCTGCTGCTCGGTCTGTATTTTCATCCCTAGCAGTCGTCAATCGATCCAGTCGCACCCATCGCTTCAGCTTCTAGCTGTTGGATCTCAGCAAACGCCTCAGCGGCTTGCCTGCGAACCGCCTCTCTAAGTTGATTGGCTTTGGTTTCAACGAGGTGGATAGACGAAGTGAAGCCGGTCTTGCAGATCCCGTCCTCACAAACTCTCACATTCAACCCAAGCCCATCAGCAGTGTTGGCGATCTCAACCGTCATACTTCTCACCATACTGTTGGAACAAACCTGTGTAACAACCGCTGAACTCGTGATCAGGGTCGTCGCGCTTGTCTAGCTCATACAGAACATCGAGGTAGACACTGCGCATGTACTGCTCATGTGCTAATGCTGCAGCTTCTGACTTAAATCCTGTCATGGCTTAAATCTAACGAGTCCTCAGGCAATACCCCTTAGCCCGATACCAGCCAACAGGGCAGGCATCGAGCGCAGGATTTGACAGCGTATCTCGAACCTCAACAGCTCCAGGCGAAACCACACAGTATCCACCGTTTCGCCAGTATCCCAATGGACAGGTTTCACCGATTCGTTGGATAGGTGGTCCCGCGACCAGTGCTAACAGGAAAAATAAGGGCATGTTCATGAAGAGCAGTAGAAACGAAAAGAGTGACAATTAGAAAAGGAACAATACGACCAAAGCGAGCCATAAGCAAAAGCCAGATACAAAAAAGTTAATAGTGAATGTCATTCGAGCAGGGCGGCGACCACCTCCCGGAGCTGCTCCAGGCTCCCCCTGTTATTGATCACCGCGTCTGGCACAACATCAGCTAAAGCGCCTTCACTCGCGTGATCACCCTCATAAACCACACCAGGCCGGTCCACAAGCCACAGCTCCCCGCCAAGCCTGCGAATCATCTCAGCCTCGTTAGGAAACCGCACATCGTCGATAACCACATCCCGGCCTAACTTTCGTTGCTGCTCCACAGCTCCTGCTGCAACCATTACCCACAACTCAGGATGAATGCACGACCGGCCCCATTCGGTTCCGAGGGTCTGCATCATCTGGCGAGGCGACACGCCAATCTCTGCGATCCTCTTTTCCTTTTTATCCGTGTCTTGAAACAAAGAGACACCATCGTGGCCAAGCGCGGAGACAAGCTTGGCGCAAAATTCACGAGTGGGACTAGCGAAAGAAATCTTCTTGAAATCCCACGTCATATTTGCAACAGTGCTCTTCCCAGAGCCCGGAGCGTGACTATAAAGGCCGATTAGTCGTGTCATTGATTTTGTGAATTAGTTGATCTTTAGTTTTGTGAAACCAAGTTCCGAGCGTGTAGCCAGAAACGTAAGAGATTACAGCCATGCAGCTGACAGTCCCGTAAATCTCACGAATCACTGGCCAGTCGCTGTCGCTTGTAACCCATTGAACAAAGCCTTTTAATTTGCCTTTCGGCTTCCGCTGATTCGACATACTTCCCTGGGGTGAGAGCAACTCTGCCTTGTCCTGAGATTTCAAACCAGCTTCCGCCGGGGTTTTCAATGAAGATTGCGAAGGCATTGGACTTTTTGAGATGGACTGTTTGCATGTTTTTTAGTTTGGTTTTTCTCCGTCTGGGGCATGAAATAAGCGTTCCAGCATCAAGCTGTCGGGGTCTGTGTAGCTCTCATCATCCGGGGTGTTCGCATCAATAAATGCCATTGCAGCGGGATCTTCCGAAGACCCCGCCATGATTATCTGATCAAGATCAACATCCTTGAAGGCAAGAAGAGAGATATTCCGAGACCTGACAAGGATACCAATAGCAAATCGCTCCCAAAATCTGGTGTACCAGTGCATCTCAAGGCTCATCACTTCATAGCGAAAGCATAGTTGGGAGCCTTGCTGTTACAGCCCAAAGCCTGTTGTGCAGCGTGATCTGCGATTCGGATAACGATGCCATCAGTGGGAAGCTTCGACCGGCCAAAACAGTCGGCCTTCCATTGGCGGTGGCACGAAATCACTTCAGCAACAGTGGTACAGCAAACAGCTGACACAGTGTCAAATCCGAGAGCAGCTAAACGCTCAAGCGTCAAGAACTCATCACCATCAGCATCCACAAGCGTGTAAGCGATGAAAGCCAGACCCTCGCCAGTGTGACCTGCCTTACGCAAAGCCTGAGCAGGAACGCTTTGTTTCCCAGTCACTGAGTCGTACAGCTCTCCGCGAACCTCAATCGAAAGAGGCTGCGAAAGTTTTTTTGGCGCAACGAGGCGGACCAAAGCGGTCGCGTCAGCACCAGATCGCGTCCAAGCAGCCTGCAAGCAGCCTCCCACATAGCGAATGGCTATTGCACACCCATCAACCTTCTCAGAGACGCACAGGGGCTCCTGGGCGCCGCTCATGGAGATCCAGTGGTCTAGCTCCTCACTGTCACCATTATTCAAGCTCAAAAGCGCGGATCCACCACCGGGGAGCATTAACTCAGGCGCGAATGGTGCAACGGCTCGAAGGGCAGCCGCGAGCCGGTCAAAGTCTTGGTCACTCATGAGAGCATTGCCAGCCCTGTAAGCGTCATCAGCTTGCTTGACCTGTTTTCTGAGAGAAGCGATAGAAGGCATCGAAAACGCAATTTTGTTTGCAACAGAAATATAAACCCTAAACGCAACGTGTCAACAACCGGCTGACAAATTCTTAGCCGCTTCCTTGGCCAGCCAGTTGGCTCCAGCTTTTGTGGTGCAGTAAAGGCGGCTCAGAGTCTCCACTACCACGAGCAGCTCGTCACGGCTCATTTGCTGGGACTGCCTACGAATCCTTTCCATCATGAACTCAGACTGCTGGCACTTTTCGATCACTTCAACGCCTCCTCAATGAACTGGGGGAGTATGCGCTCAAGTATGGGCAATGATTCGCGTTCCGCAAACTCTTCAAAATTCCAGATCGATGGAACCGTAGGTACTGAGTCCAAATAGCTAAACAGCTGCTGAAGCTCGCCACGGCCTTTTGCCCTGTAAATACCAGGCTTAAGGCTGCCGCGAGCTTCTGGCACGGAGAAAAATCTATAGCCCGTAAATCTAGACCTAGAGCGGTTGCCTGAAGGCGTTTTGGTAGGAGTAGATCCTCTAGCGAGCCCAGCAAGAATTGATTGGTAGTACCCAGGCTTGATGACCTTGCCGTTCATTTGGCCAGCGAAACCGTTACTGCCTTTCAAGGGCGCTGCATATTGATAATTCGATGGCATGTACCCCCTCGACTTAACCGCTCTGGAAAATCTGGTGATGTAGATCGAGCCGCCTGATTCCGAAGGAGCTAAGTAGCGAGCCGGATCTTGCCCCTTAGGCGCAGGGCGATCAAGGCTGATTTCAAGTTTCGTCTCACCACGATTGTGCTTGTACAGCAAGCCCCCAGTAACCCCACCCCCGCCAGTCGTGAATGGCACTGGTGGTCCTGACGATGTGAAGGCTCTCCGAGCAAAAGCGGGCCAGGCGTTGTTCTTCAGCTCCCAGCCGAGCTGATTGGCTGCTCTCGATGCAGCGAATGGCAGCTGGGTGAGCCTGATGGCATCCAGCTTGCCGGTTATTTCTTCAGCGTCGAAGGTAATTGCCATGGGATAAGGCTAGCTGGAGGCTCTTTTCAGGCACCGTATCGCCGAGATCCCTTGCGGCGCAGTGAACGATACAAATGTATCGGGGAGTGATACGGGCAAAACCCCTGGTATGACTGGGATGTATCAATAATAATATCTGTATCAATAAATATATATATATATATATATACTCTCTCTCTCTCACACACATACTTACTCGTGGGCACAAAAAAGCGATACATCGATACAACCCTTGCGCCGCAGTGGATGTCGGCGTATCGGTCGTGTATCGGTGTATCGCTAAAGTGATACAGGTTGGTATGACTGGGGTTTGAGCTAATCCGTGTCGATAATTGCCGTCAGTGGAATCACTGTAGCTCTAGATGACTTACTTCCGCAAAATCTCACCATCGCCGGAGACTTGGTAGCGCCCAAAACCCGCTTCAGTGCTTGCTTATGAGCCCCTCCAGACCACGCCGTTTCATCCAAGAGCCGCTCTAAATTCGTATTTGAGTTCGCAATCATCATCGAACCGGACATAAGCCTGATTCCATATCTGCCAAGAACTTTTTCCGCAGTTTCATCCGAGCCTTCGATGGTTCCCATTTTGGGACCGCAAAGACTCTCAACAAGATTCATGATTGTGAACCTTCTGCCGCCCTCCACAGTGATCATCGACTCAAGGATTCGCGCAAGGCATTGATCCTCATCAGCGTCACGTTCATCGCGCCGCTGTGATGTCCAGTCGATGCCAGCGCAAAACTCAGCGGCCTCTGAATCAGATAGCTCACGATCACTGCCTGGGAGCAGGCTGAATGCACCTGCGAGCAATGTGCCGTGCTGATCGCCAAAACGCTGGCCATGCTCGACAGCTAGGGCCGATGCAAACTTCCGCGCATTGGCTCTGATAGTCGGCACCCGCGCCAGTGTTCGTGCCACCAGGCTGCGCCCTGTTTCGGGAGTGCAGAGTTTGGCTATCTGGGCCTCAAGCGGGAGCCAGTCTCCGTCGCCCTTCTGCAACGTCAGGACACAGAATCGATCACGATCAGCGCCTTGAACCAAGGAAGCATTGATTGATGAGACGCAGAACATGCTGCGAATTTCATATTGATTAGCAGCACCGCCACCAGCAGAGCCTTTGATGATTTTGCCGCCTTCAGATGATGCGATCCTTGCCATTGCTAGCACGTTGTCACGATTTTGTTTTTCGCGGGAATCGTTCTGTTCAAACTCATCGAACAGTACAGGAATTGCGTCAGATCTCAAAGCAGCGCGAAGGCCAGGTTCCGTGGTGCCACCCGTGGCTGATTGATAGATCCCGCCTAGCAATGGCTTGAGGAAACGGCTGAGAATTGTTGTCTTGCCCGTGCCCTTACCCCCGGTGACCCAGATATGTGAGCGCCACTCAAGTGCGCCACAGATAGGAGCAAGAGCAACCCAACCAGCAAGCAAGAACGCATAGGAAGGCGACTCCCAAGAGAAAGATTTTGCAAGGCTAAAAAGCTGAGCTGAAACATCGTCATCTAAAGGGACTTCACTAGGCCCATCAAGGGGTTTGGCGTGTTCGTAAAAATAGTAGCTAGAGATGCCGTCTGATACCTTTTGTTCGCGATTATCAACAATCATTCTCATCCCAAGATGAAAGATAACGCGATTGGCGTCTACCCAGGCGCCACGACCCCTAATACGATCTGGATCAAAAACACCTTTTTTGTGTGATTCTTGCATTAACCATTCGGTAGCAAGATCCCAGTCAAGTTTGTCGTTTACTGTAAAGTTGCGCTGCCAGAACTCTAAAGAGCTGGTTAGTGAAATTAAGTGCAGTTTGGTGTGTGAAGATATTGTGAGTTCAATGGCTTGTGAGCTTGCTCTTGGCATGTAGTAATGCTTGCCGTGTTCATATCCAAGGAACTGAAAAGGAATAACTGCGTGATGTTCTTCTGGCGCTTCGTTTGGCTCCTCGGTATCAACATTTTGAGGTAACTCCCAACCGTTTGAGATTGCGGTGTTGATCAGTTTGCTGATCGATGCCCTGATTGGTGCATCACCGATTGAAAGGATTTTCTTGGCTGGTTCCCATGTGCCGGGTGATTGCCAGTCAGCTTCCAGAACAATGTCCTGTGCCAAGGACTGTCCGAAGTGATGGGTGAGGGCTGCAAGGCAAGCAAAGCAGACTGGATAAGTGCCTTGGCCTGCTTCAGTGCGAAGGGGGATGAAATCGCGGAGGATTTCAACAGCAAGTGATCGCTGTTCTGCGGGTGGAAGTTTAGAAAACCAGTGGTGTGACGGTTCTGCTGGGCGGGTGCCACGTTGAAAGATCGTTGGAGCAGCGGCACCGATCTCGTCTGGGGTGAATGTTTCGGTGGTGGTCGAGGCTATAACCGTGCGTTCGCCAGTGCTGGGGTGGATCCCACCGGGCAGGCGCATGACGCGGGATGCGTTGGAGATTGCTTTGTCTGGCTTGGAGTCAGGCGCAACGATCTCGATTGCGGTTGCGATTCGGCGCTGTAGGTCGCAGAAATCTTGGATGTCAGGCTCTTGGCCTGGAGTGAAAAGCCAGTAATGGTGCAGGGATTTACCACCAGTCCAGACGGAGACTGTTGGTTCCGGGAGCCCCGCCATTGCAGGTAATGCGGCTTGAGCTTCGCGGTCTAGATTGCCGTCGCACTCTGCGAAGCAGGCGATTGCGTGAGCAATGTGTGCGTTGGAAGCACCCCAGGCTTTGATCTCACCAGCGCGGTTGATGTGCTCCGGCTTGGTGCCCCATACGGCAGGCTGCTCTGAGGGTGGGTTGACGACAAAGCCGAGGCTGCTGCCTGAGTTGCGGGCAAGTATGCGTTCAATTTTGTTTCGTGGTATGTCCTCGGCATCGGCCTTGATATGGATGCAAGGCCGCGACGGATCTGAGGGATAAACAGCGAAAACTATGGGGCCGGTGCTGCGACCAATGGCTTCAAGAAAGTCTTCGGTGATTGACCAGTCGATAAGCGTAATGGTGGTCATGATTTATTACGAAGTTCTTTCTTGATTAAATTCCGAACCCAGACAGTAAGAGGCACGTCCTCCTGTTTGCATCGTTCTTTGACTTGACTGAACAAGTCTTCCGTCATGGTGACGGTGGCATGATGGCGTTTGTCGTTGGTCATGATTTAGAAGAGGTTTTCAGAGAAAGCGTTATGAGTCAAGTCAAGTAAGTGCTCGCCTCCATTCGTCTTCACCTCCCTTTTTGATTAAATCAGCGACTTTCACGGCAGGTATTTGCAACCGTGTAGCAAGTATTTTGTACTGCTCCAAATCGCTATTTTCATGCCTTTGGTCGCCGTAAATTTTCTGCGTGTTTACTCCAGTGGCCTGCTGGGTTTCTACCGTTGTCCAGAAATCTCTAGTGGGGCCTTCGTGTCTTTCGGGGTTTTCGGGAGGCAATCTCTCCGCTTGCTGTCTAATATTAAGAGTGACCCATTTTTCCTGCAAAAGGGTCTCAGAAAAAAGTTTTATGTTCGCGCTTTGCTGCTCAATTTCGCCATCTTCGTTAGTGACATTTTCAACTCCATCTTCGTATTGAAAGAAATGAGCAGTCTGGAGATCCCAATCCAATTCATCTTCAACCCTAAGCACGCGGCCTGCAATCTGAGTCCAACGCAAAGGCGCTTGTATCTTTGTCAAATAAACGCATACACGCAGATGCTTAATGTCAACACCTTCGCTAATTTTTGCAACTGACACGATCCATTTCTCCCTCGCAGCGTTTCTGGTTTCCCGAAAAGCGTTGATTTTGCGATTGCCATTGCCGGTTTCGCTATGAATAACTACAGACTCTTCCCCTGTCCAGTGCTTTAAAGCTTTTGCAACTGCATTAGCGTGCGGAATGTTGTTGCAAATAATCAATCCACCTGCCCAAGTGTGAGCGCGTCTACATTCTTTCAAAGTTTCGTTAGCCGCAATAAGTTGATCTCTGACATAGTTTGTTCCGTAAGGGTGACGCTCTGTCCCGCATTCAATAACAGCCTCACGCCTTTTTGATTTAATGCTATTCCTAAGTGAAAAGTTATCGATTATTTTTTCGCCGGTATCAGGATCAACAACATCAGGATAAAGTTCATCTATATTATCACTTATGCGATGACAGTAGGACTGCTCGTCAACAAGCTCGCCATTTTCGTGCCTCTTGATAGTAAACTCGACTTCACCATCCCAAGGGTGAAATATTACATCTCGAACAACGCGGTCATTTAACGCGCACAATTTTTCATTCCACTCTGAAACTCCATATCCATAACTGTAAGCGTGTGGAGGTGACAAATCAATCTTTCTGTTTTGATAGCGCACCCACGGCAGTCTTTGATTGTCGCTGCGAAACGGTGTGCCACTTGTCATTAGACGAACAATGGCGTGTTGTGAAAAAGCCGCTTCAAATGCTTCGCCCCAATTGCCCTCTTCGCCCAAGTGGTGCATTTCGTCTGCGATGACCATTGTTCTACGGCTTTTGCATATATCTCTTAGTCGATCAGCATTAATCATTCTGCCGTCATCTGGATTCGTGTATCCAGCTTGAGAGTAAGTGGTGACTATCCCGTGCTGATGAGGCAAGACTTCAAGGCGTTTCATGTTTAAAAACAGCCCAATTCTGCTGGCATCTTTTTCCATTTGCGTTCGTAGGATTTGTGAAGGAACGCAAATGATGACTTGATCAATAATGTTCTGCTCAATCAAAACACGAGCCACAAGCGTTTGTGCAAGGGTTTTACCGCAACCGGGAAACGCATGAAGAATAAAGGCTTTGATTTCCGCTGGAGGCTTTTCAATTTGTTGCAATGCGGAAAAATAAAAACGATTGACGAACTCTTCTTGCCAATTACGAAGCGTGAAGCCAGGCGGTAGATGATTTTGATACGGAACAGTCATTTTGGAAGACTTCGAGAGATTACAGGGAATACAAAGAGCTTGAGCATTGCTGAGTGTTGTTGGGCCTCCTTTACTCCAGGGGACAATGTGATCGGCATGAAAATCACTTAGCGTGATTGGCGCTTGGCAGATCTGGCATTTGCCAGCTGAGTTGAGGTAAATCGCCATCCGTTGCGACTTCCCAAATTGACGAGGATGGTTCATTTGATCTGGTGCAATACCGCTTCAGCAATCCTTTTGGCGTGATCAGCGCCGACCACGCGGATCAAGCGTTTGGCGACATCATCGGCTGCACCCCGAACTCCAAGGCCACCTGTTGGTTTTGTCGATGCAGTAATACCAGCTTCACGCTTTGCAGCTTCAACTGAAGGCGTAAGGCCACGAACCAGGCGGGTGAGAGCAGTGCTGACTTTTTCTGGTGTGGTGCCTTTTTCTTTGCAGGCAGTCGGATCGTTTTTGAGATTAGAGAGGGTGCGGACGAGACGTGATTTGCGATCAGTGGGCTTGCGGTTTTCAGCAAGAGTGGGATCTGCTGCGTCACGGTGTGACGCGCCTCCAGAATTGTGCTGATTAGTGCCGACAGGATTTCTCACTGCCTCCTGCAGCTCGGCTTGAGCCTCACCCCACACCGGGTCTGCCTCCTGCAGCATTTTGAACAAGTTGTTCCAGCCGAGCATGTTGCTTTCACCGTGCCTGTAATCGTGGCAAAGCTCGCGCAATGTGTCGGGCTCTTCTGACTTCATCAGCCCGATCATGGTGATCGCTGCCGCTGATGCCTCCTCTGCATTGGGGAGATGACCCGCCACAGTCCGCATCAATCCATCAGGTTCAGCGCCGATGCACTCGCGCATCCACTGAAGAGGCGTATATCGCCTGACTTCGCGTTTATTTTCAACCGAGGCCATGTAAGCAATACCGTCCCAAGCCTGTTGTTTTACGCAATCAACGAAAGCAATAGCGAGCTGCTTGGGGCTGTTGGTGATCCAGTGCTCTTTCAGCGTTTGAGTGCTGACAGTGTGAGCACGAATCTCAGGTGGCAGTGTTTTTAGCCACTCTTCTGCTGCATCAATAGCAGCGAGTTCGTGTTTTGTGGTCAATAATGGAGCCAGGCATTGCCTGGGGCGAGGAGTGTCCTGGTGATGGCAGGGGCGGGGAAGGAGTGATGGCCTTCCCGTTCCGCTTGCTCAGAACACTAGCAGATTTGCAACAGATGGCAACGGTTGGTATGGTTTGCTCGCTGCTTTTGCCTCATGACCTCCCTCCGCCCCCGCCAAGTCCAGGCGATCAGTGACATCAGGGTTGCGTACCGGGCTGGGTATCGGGCACCGATTCTGTGTGCTGCTACTGGCTTTGGCAAGACCCATACCAGTGCAGCGATCATCCAGTCTGCGCTCGATAAGGGCAAAACTGTTTGGTTTCTCGCTCATCTGAGGGAGATTTTAGATGACACGGCCAACCGGCTGCGATCGGTGAAGATTCCTTTTGGTGAGATCGCTGCTGGCAAGCCTATGGAGTATCACCGCCGGGTCCAGGTTGTGAGCGTTCAAACTGCTGCAAGGCGTGATGGTTTCCCGCCACCTGACCTTGTGATTGTGGACGAGTGTCACCTGGCGGTGGCCACGACTTACCTGAAGGTGATGGGCAAGATCGGCAACCCACCGCTGCTGGGCCTGACCGGCACTCCATGCAGGCTGGACGGCAAGGGGCTGGGTGAGATCTTTGATGAGATCGTGCCAACGTGCAGCACTAACGCACTAATTCAAGAGGGGCTCTTGGCCCCGATCAAATACTTTGCGCCGCATCGACCGGACCTGACCGGGCTGAGGATGTCGGCCGGTGACTATAGGCAATCGGACATCGACGGCGAAATGGACCGCTCAACGATTACCGGCGATGTCATCAAGCACTACCAGAAGCATTGCAATGGCAAGAGAGCGGTGGCATTTTGCACGTCGATCA
>Ga0208645_1002467_pt1 | contig 14709 bp, 26 predicted proteins | sample VirMetDEL_Sep_01_FD_184519 | JGI IMG/M metagenome (GOLD analysis project Ga0208645, IMG submission 184519) | Aqueous microbial communities from the Delaware River and Bay under freshwater to marine salinity gradient to study organic matter... | ecosystem: Environmental > Aquatic > Marine >... | reverse complement strand
ATCTGGACCAGTACGCTGTTCGGAGGATTCATTGAGAGAAGCTGCTGCATTGACGAGCTTGTCGATAGAAGAGCTACGGGATTTCTTAAGAGCTGCGAGTGTCATATGTATATTCCTTGTATTGACTGAAGTATTAAAGTGTGTATTATACTGTATTGTTTGTTGTATGTAAACTACTTTTTTGTATGATCTGTACTATGAACTGGACATTTTTCTAATTCCTTCTGTTTCTGTTTAATCTTTATTTTTTTCTGGTACAAGCCACGGGCGTGATTCGGACTATCTGTCATTACTGACAAATCTAATGATGTTATTTTAAGATATTCCTTTTCGCTAACTAAGTGATTTTTTAGAAATACTTTTTTCTCGGTCATAGGGTGAAGAATCACTAGAGGGTCCAACGGGTTTATTTCAATCGTGCTGTTTACAGTTTTAGATGTTATCATCCAACTAATATTTGCTGTATTTTGATTGTAAAAATCTAATACCGCAGGAAGTAAATGCATGTTACTTAAAATATTGTGATCATGCCAGGTAGGCTGTGACCATACAAATTTAATATTCTTATTACATCTAAAAGCCCATGGGGTACTAATCTTTAAATTTTCTTTCGTATTATCACTGAAATTAGAATACTGGGATTTATTATGATTACTTAATCCTGGTCCATGACTATTGAAAAAATAATCGTAATATATTGACCCGTCTTCATTCGGAAGAATATCAATCTTTAAAGAAAACCAAGAAGGAATTACAATCCCTGTTTTATAAAAGTCTGTCAGTCCTAAGCACGATCTGATAGTACTATGATTATTCATTATTAGAGGAGTTTTCTTAAACCATTCCGGGTAAAAATTTTTACCATAGTTGATCTTACCCAGCTCATATGCCATAGGATCGCTAGTAAAACAATCCAAAACAATTTTAGGATTCTTGAATTTAAATAGCATTATCTAGTCCTTAGGAAAAGTGATTGACCCTTCCTCTACTTCCATCGGTTCAAGATTTGGGTGAACGGTAATAAACCCATCATCCTCGATATCATTTTTCTTCCAGAGCTGAGGTGCTTTGATTTGGGCAGATACACTCTCCGATTCCGGGTAAGGTACCTGCTGATAGCTCCCCTTCATTGGCATCCACTTCCACGGCATCAGGCTGCTCCTCTTCAATAACTGGTTCTTCCACGATAACGGGCTCTTCCTCACTCTCCAGTACGGGTGATTCTGGTGCATCTACCGTCTCCTCTTGCTTAAATCTATCAAGGAAGTTATCCTTGTAGATATAGCTACATGCTCCGATGCCCAGGATAACCAGGACAAAGGGGATGTACATTCCAATTAAACGTAACATAAAATTTCTCAATCTTTTCATAATGGCAACTTGTTAATTTGTTCTAGGAAGTTAAGATCACGAGCCTCAGCTTCAATCTTGTCCCTAATCGATGTGTTAATTAAATTTGGTATTCGATCCGCTTCTATCTCATGCTCATCCATTAGATCAATCACGGCATCGATGTAGGGTACATCCTTCATGTAGATGTACTCCTCCACCATATCACAGAATCGTTTCCGACTTAGGATTTTGTACTCAATATCCATTATTTTTCTCGTAGAGAAACTCTTGATACGCTTCGTTGCCCGACAGGATATCGTCCATGTTGTGACTGTGAGCATAGTCCATATCAAAAGCAGCGAGCTTATCAAGCCGCTTCTTCTTACGGAACTGTGTATCGTAGTGCTTCTTACGTAGCTTATTTTTAAGTGAGGCCATAGTATATACTCCTTATGTTAGAAGGATAGTTTATCACAGGTAAAAGGGTTTGTAAACCCTTATTTTGAAATATAGACTAAATGATTATCGATGTGATAGCTTAGGGCTGGACGCTCCTGAATAATTTCTTCTATCATATTAAGATGTAATCCATTCTCTTCTTCATGAAGAGATGGTTCATACGTAATTTTAGAATGGTCTAGGTTTCTATCAATAAAGTCCAGAAGAGAAGATTTAATAGTTCCGTAGAATAAGTTCAAATCCGGAATTTCTTCCCAATCGATGGTTTCACTATAGTACCTCTTATCTTCTTTTTGATTTTCGAAAGTGTACATGATCCAACCAGTGTTCCAAATTTCCGGATCAATACTATCTTGTTCTATTTTATAGATAAAAGTATTCTCCGGGTTATTTCCCTTCCAAGAATACCTCCAGCCATTTTTTCCGGAGGAAAGTTTTACGTCTCCTAAAAACTTTGTTTCATAAAATTCATTAAACATTAAACTCGTCCTTGCTAAAGATAATTGTATTGGAATCAAGTTCTTCTGTAACGTAAATCATATCTACAGTGTTTCCAAATCCGTCACTGTCATAAGAGCAAATAATTTTTGAAATTTTATCTACAGTAGCAATATACTCTGCTTTATTTTTTAGACACTCTTTCAACTGGGACCTAAGAGAAGATATTCCTTGAATCTCAATCGGAGAATATTCATCTGGGGTAGGCAAACCAACTTCAAAAATATCGGATTCTGTATAAGAAGAATCGTTTACATCAGTAACTTCTGTTATACCTTTAGCATCAAGCTCTTCTTTAGTAATAGGATGAATGATAGTTTTAGGTACAATTCTTGTAACCTTAAAGTCTTCCGGAGAGAAGCTATCGTTTACTGAAGATACGATTCTGGAATGTAAAAAGGTATTCGCAGAATCTAGAGTATCAAAATCTTTTCTATAAGTACTGAATTCTAATTGATACGTAGAATCTGTTAGTGAATATTGATCTACTGTTAAATGGCAGTACCCTGTGATTTCTGTTGTCATTATCCGTACTTAGTCCCACTTCCACTGTAAGTATAGCTGCTAGAATTTGCTGTTCCATGAATCGCATTAAATGATCCCGTTCCCCAGGAGCCTCCCCCTGAGCCGGTAGTACGTGCACTCGCGGTCTTAAAATTGTCCGCACCGCTGGGATCAGCATACGTATAAGCAGCAAATCCACTACCTCCGCTAGAGGGAGAAGTACCACTGCCGCCGCCTCCGGAACTGATCGCTCTTAGAGCCCAGCCATCGCTTCTCCTGCGATTATTCTGAACGGCGCCAGTTGCTGCTCCGCCTCCTCCTCCTCCGGATCCTCCGGATCCTCCGGATCCTCTGCTAACAGATCCGGGGCTGCCGATTCTGTCACGATAACCACCGGTACTACCACTAGAGCTTGAAGAATATGCTCCCATCGAACCATAAGCAGAAGAACCTACTCCACTTCCTCCCCCTTGTCCACCACCGCCTCCAGCAACGACGCTAACACTATGATTTCCCCAAGACCCAAAGGCCGTGGCCGAGGCAGTGTTTGAATTTCCTCCTTTTCCTCCAGAAGCAATCCATCCATTATTAATAATGGTTAGAGGTCCAGTAGTAGAATTGATATAGATTCCCGGGCCATTACTATTAGAGCCTCCGTTAGCTCCTTTTCCGTATATATAAGCTCCGCTTTCCACAATAATAGTCAAGTCCTCAAAATTTCCACCGAGGTAGCATGTCCTGGAAATTGTAGTTCCCGATTTAATCGTAACTACAAATGGACCTTTCATTTGATTGTTGGCTGGGCTCTTTCCGCTTTTCTCCTGAGCTTTACTATAAAGATTAACACTTCCTCCAGAAATATCAGAGCTTGTAATATTAAATTCAATTTGATTGGTAACTGTCGTATCATAGAAGTCACTGAATCGTAAAGGAGATAGAGGCTGACCAGCTATATAAGCAGGGATTCCTGCATTTTCAGGATAATCTGGAACTTTTCCTCTATTACGAAAATAGGCTCCTAATTTGTAAGGATAATTATCTTCCAGCGCAGTGTCATCAATAAGATATTCATTTACAATATCGTTTTTAAAAGACAGTTCTCCAGAGGATTTAATAGCCATTGGTGTAACCCTAAAAATTATATTTTATATATTTATAACGAGTCTAATGGCTGATAGTAATCATACACGCTATCAGCATAGTGCATTCGCTCATCGTACATATCAATAATTCTGTTAATGCTATCACATCCTTGATTAGCATGTGCTACCATCATGCCCTCGTACTGCTGCATAAGGATACCGAGTTTATATGCTTCTATGTCTTGCTGTGTAAGGTCTACACCTTCCTGCTCTGCTGTATAAAGCATAAACGAGTCAAAGATTCCGTTGAATGCTAAGACTCGCTCTTTATTGGTTTCACCGCATTGCAAGACTTCTGCTGCAATCAAGGTTGCTATGTCAGAAAACTCTGTAATCATATCAACCTTATTCATCGCTTGGCTCATAGCAACATTAGGTATCAAAGCAAACAGTGCTGCTATGAGATATTTCATTTTAGCTTCTCCTAAAAAATTTCATTATAAATCGTTTAATCCTACTTTTTGGTTTAAACTCCTTCATCGCTCTAAGAAGGGTGATGTAAGGCGTTTGTGCTTTCATTCTCAACCTCTAATTGTTTAATACGATGTTGGCAATATCTTTCCAAATCTTTTAGCTGGTCAATGTCTTCATGGAGCAAAATAATATCTATTGCCTTAACATAATTGGTGGACTGTTTTAATTCAAAATCATCTATCATCTTGATCCTTTAATAACTCAACAATTCTTTCTGCCGCTTCTAGGTAAAGATCACCTTCAGGTTTGTCTTCGTCTTCTGGATATACCTTTTCCCAGTTTCTTAGACGTTCAATCAGTCTTTTGTCATAACTATTCATTATTCTTCATCATCCTTCAAAATCTCTTTCATTAGAATTTTACCCACTTCTTCAATTTGGATTTCAACAGGGGGCCAGACAACAGGCTCCTCCATTTCGACTGTCCAATCTTCTTTTAGAGAGCGCTTGTCATCACCTGCTGTCACTGTAACCGTTTCAATCTTAATATCCATTATTCATCATCCTCTTTAGGAATAACTTCAACAATGTCATCAGCATCGGCTCCAATGGGTAAAGTTACATAGCCTCCAAGTTCTGTATAGTCACCCTCTGCGTTATTCAAAAGACATACATTTACAACTTGTCTTTGTTGTCCATCACGGAAGACTACCGTATCACCTACTTCTGCTTTTTTCATATCAACCATTTACATTCGTCCCTTTTCAGTATCCTGTGCTTTGTTAGCGTGGTTAATAGGCATGTAGCAATATTCCCAAATCATATATCCAAGAAGGATATCTCCATTAGTGAAGCCTTTCATACCTTCTAGGATGGACATGTTTTGTGCAACGTTAATGATGCTAGGATTACTGACATCAATTACATAGGAATCACGGTCGTAGCCAGTATTGTCAGATACAAAGTTAACATACCGCTCGGTATTATTTTCGGACGGAGGAGCCCACTTATAGATGGCTTCGCTTAGAGTGAGTCCAGAGTACAGGCGGTCAAGAAGATCAAACATAGCTGCATATCCCCATTCAGGAGTAGCGAACGACTCAAAGGCTGGGTCATTAGAAGTTTCGCCATAGTAGTTCCTCTTAGTCTTACGGATGTTACCAGGATTATTGTTACGAGTGGGACGATTAGTAGACACGTCAGTATAATCATACTCGCCTAGGTTAACCTGGTTACAGTCAAGCTCTTCAGCAAAAGAATTATAGGCATAGAACCCAACAATGGCACCGAGGACGAAAGCAGTTGTGTACATCAAAATACGCATATCAAAAAATCCAAAATCAATTAATTAATACTACTTATATAATACACTTAGGGAGCTTTGTAAACCCCCTAAGTGAACTTTTTTTATCCTGTAAACCAACTAATCAGTTTGCTGGGTTTGATCGTACGCCAGCCTTGATCAGTGATGCTGTAGACCCGGAGGTAGTCTTGGTCTAGAATAGTATCTAGGCTTTCCATCAGGTCTTCGTACTCTGGTTGCTGGACACCAGGCTGATCGTCTGGAATCCAGGTAGGGGATAAGGTTACCTTACGGTTGGTCTGGGTACCGTCCGCCTTTTCAAAGCGGACGTCTACCAAACCTTTCTGGACCTTTTCAAGGAAGGTGGGGAAGAAACTGCTATCTGAGTTGAAAGTCATTATATAATCTCCTATGCTGCGACTGCGAGTTCAAGTGCCTTCTTCTTCAGGTTGGCGTTAGTGCCGTACCAAGAAGACTGAAGACGGGTGTCATTGTTCCGACCCATGGTGTGGTCAGTCATGTAAGTTACTGTGTTGAAGAGTTGCCAGAAGGTGCCTTCACCGAGGTTGGCACCTGCTTGGGTGTGCATAACCTCTTGTGCTTCACGTGCCTTGTAAGAGGCGTTTTCAGAAGCAGATGGGAATACCTGGTTGAAGTAGTTAAGCATCTGCTCAGAGGTGTAAGTCTTCTGGCAGAGGTACTCGGCTGCTTCCTTGTAGGTCTCAAGCTTCTGCTGAGCCATACCAAGAGTTTCCATAGCAGCAGATGCGTCGAATGGAGTCTGGTGACCCATGCGAACGTAGTTGTCTACCTTCTGGTTAACGGAAAGAGTGAGAGTGTTGTTGCACACCACGCGGATTGGAGTGAATCGTACGTCGATTGACTTGCCGTACTGGTGTGGGTTGGAGAAGAGGAGGTAGGACTCTACCGTGTCTTCGCCTTGTGGGGTCTTGATGGTGAAGCCGTCGTTGATCTTAGCCAACGCCCAGACCATCTTACCACCTTTAAGGGAACCAGCAGTGTGCATCTGCATATCACCAGCATCTACGAACTGGCGGAAGAAGTCGAAAGCTTCTTGGTTTTGTACTGGGTTCCAGCCTTCGCCTACAGTGTCCAGTACCTTTTTATCAGAGGAGCGTACGAGTGCAGCCTTACCTGGTACTTCACCAAGCTCACCAAGATCATCCATGTAGTACATAGGCTGCTTAGTGACGGTCCAGTCCAGACCTGCTGCCTTCATCATATCGTCAGTAGAGATATCGTCGGAAACTTCAGTACCCAGACCGTGCCAAGGGGTAGCACCTGCGTAAGCCATCTGAGCGGTACCGTTTACGAATTCAATTTCATGTGACATCTTTTAAAGCCTTTCTCTTTGATTACACTACTAATATAATGTATCTGGCTTTAAATGTAAACCCCCCTAATTCACTTTTTTTCCATTTTTTTCAACTTTTTTCCCGCCGCATAATATACAGGACATTCTGTTCATCATCCATGAAAAGTTCAAACTCAGGTGGCATGATTCGACTTACTAGAATTAGGAATATCTCTATCCTTGAATGTACCTTGTCTGTGACGAAGTCAAAGTTAATAGACTCAAAGTCAGGATTGTCTACGGTACCGAACTGAAGACAAATATGTGCTAATGTAAAAAATAGCTTTCTTGAGTTAGGAGAGCTGTGAGACATGGTAGCAAATCTAGTGTATCTACCATCTTCTCCTTTAACCAATCTTACATAATGGGCAAAATAGTGTCCATCACCGTCATGAGCAAGCACGGCAGATATCTTATCGTCTCCGTCATAGAACTCGTAGTCGTAACTCAGATCACTTTGTCTAACTAATTCGAATGGGTAGTGCTTCATTTCTTTTTACTGTGTACTACGATTTTCATATTGTCAAGCTTAGGTACTTTGATGTTGTCGTGCTTGTGATGAAGAACAAACTTAGTGTCAGGAAATTCCTTAAAGATTCCAGCAAAGATGCCACGCCATACGTTAGTCAGTCGTACTGTATTATTGTCACCACGGTCAGATGGAAGGAAGAAGTCCGTCATCGATCTAGTAGTAAAATCAAAGATACAGTCAAACCCGTACATATGAATCTCTGTACCCTTTAGCTTGTTAGCTGCATAGTGGGTAGCAAAGTGTCCACAGTTAAAGTTGGTGTATCCTGGTCCACCCTTGCCTGCATATGGCGGGAGGGTAAGATAATATTCCCGAATATGACCGGCATGACGCATATTAAAAGCCGGATTCTTTTCCATATGAATCTTGGGTCGATATCCAAGAACCCAGGTATACTGATCAAGGTTAACACTACCTTCAGTCAGAGCTCTCATCATCTTAAAGTCAACAATACAGCAAGTGTGAACCTTGTCCACCCTAACCACCGGCTTATTACAGATTACACGGAGACCCTCAGCTTTCTCGTTATCAAACCAAACTGCATTATCTCCATTACCAACAACATGAATAACTTTTTCGGTCATTACTTCGTATTCTCTTCGTAGTTTTTAATACCAATCTTAATTTGCTCTTGGTCCCATAAGCCTGAAGCAAATGGTACTCTATCAGTTAATGGCTTACTGTCTAATAGCCAATTATGAGGTTTAGGAAGATAGAAAGGATAATTGGTCAAATCTAAAAATCTAAAGCTCCCAGTGGGGATGTCATGGGTTACTACATCTGGTAAAAAATGGTTAGTGATCAGAGCATACTCAATATTAGAGCTTGTAAAATTTTTCAGTGTTTGATAGATATCAGACAAACTCAAATGAAACAAAACGTGTCTAGCATGGAAGATATCAGCTTCAGGAAACTTATCTTCAATCATATTAAATTTAAAAAGATTGATGTTAGGATATTTATTTTTTAAGGTTTGGATCAGTTTACCCGAAATATCCCCTCCGATGTAATCAAGCACCTCAGTCATTTCAGAATCAGTAAAATACTCTTTTACCCAATTAAGATCACCACATGCTCCGTCAAAGAACTTAACCTTTCGATTTCGTTTTTCAGAAAACGACTTCAGAAAAAGTTTAAGCTGTCGTCTGTATATCTGAGTATTTTCTAGCATCGATCCTGTACCAGAAACACTTTCACCTCGAGTAGACCTTGCCCATACACCACTTTCGAAAATATGGTCAAATTTTTTTTCCGGAGATGTATTTGCAACCTGAGAGGGTAAAGAATAAACCCCATTAATTTTTAAGATATGCGGCATTATATAATCAGTCCTCTCCAATAAGCTCTCTAATAATATCTTTTCCCTTCGGGCCAGTCCAGTGCATAATTTTCTTATTCGGACTGTCATGTCCCTTATTTACCTGGAGCCTTAACCAGTTATACGTATTGGGGATATCTTCAATATAGATTCTCCGCCGCAATTCGTCTCCACCCATCATATCGTGAAGAACCTCCTGATCCCCTCGGGCCTGGGTAGACCTACACCGATTTTCCCATGCCATTAGGATTTCTGGTACACCCTCAAAAGCAACTACTCCTGAGTTGTGCCACGTCTCTAGAAACCTATCAGTCCACGGTTTATCTCTTACCATGGAAAGTTTATTGGGGGTAACATATTTAAATACATCTTCAATAGGCTTAAGAATGTGGCAGTCGGTATCAATCCAACATACTTTTTTAGAATAATCGGTTGATGTAAGCATAGCTAGTGGTTTCATAAACCAAGATATGTTAATAGCCTCGGGCAAATCAAGTACCTGACCGAAGTTTTGTTCTACCCATTTGCGCATCTTCTTTGATACGCCAAAGTCAGCAAAGATGACAGGAAGACTATTGTGCATTTTATAGTTTTCCAGCCACCACTCTAACATCCATTCGTTGTTTTCATCGGATCCAGTCAGAAAAGCTTTATCGTACATTTTTAACTCCAAGAAAAACTACCCAGCGGGATATCTTTTTTATTTCTATTATTAGGTGCATCGATAGCAGTAGGGAAAGACAATTTACTATTATTGAATTCTACCAGATCATTTCTCACATATGAAACTTCAATAACCTCGGGGACAATGCTTCCATTCAACAGGAAATAATCTACCCAGTTATTACCATGCACGTGAAATGGTGTAAAATTATTTGATAGCTTGTAGAAGGTATTCTTCATTTTTTGGTAGTTAACATTTACCCCCTTAAAATCCCCCGTATCCATGATACAGTGATCCAGCCAATGATATTCTATTACGATTTGTGAAAATTGGTTTAGTACCTCATCCGGGGTATCTGTAAAAATATCAAATTCAGATCCCTCAATATCACACTGTAGAATCATGTTCTGTTCATCAGTATGGTCGTTTTCTTTTATGATAGTTTCTATTGTTCTCATGCTCTGAGTATCTCGATCGGATACCCCTAATTTTTTAAAAACATATTTGCTGCCAGAAACATTTGGAGAGTAGATATATGGATCATACATGTAATTAGTATAATTCCTGGATGCCATATCCTGTTCGAACTGGGTCATTCTTCCTACCCCAAACGAATAGGAGATACTTCCATCCAATAATTCTTTTAATAGAATATATCCACCGTCATTACTACAACCCACTCTAACAGGGGTCATGTTAGTAGACTTAGGGGTTAATTTAGCCATAGTACTTACGATGTCTTCCATACTATGTCTAGTATTATAAGCTAATTCTCTCATTATAACTATCCCAAACGACTAATGTCTTCCTTCACCATCATGGAAACCAAGTCTTGAAAACTAGTCTTAGGTTCCCATCCTAAATCATTTTTAGCCTTACTCGGATCACCTTTTAAATGTGGTACCTCGGCAGGCCTCATGAATTTAGGATTTTGTACAATATATCTATCCCAATCCTTAATGTCTGCATATTCAAAAGCTAAGGTTAAAAGATCTCTAATACTCCAGGTATTCCCTGTTGCAATAACATAATCGTCTGGGGTTTCTTGCTGAAGCATCATCCACATAGCTTCTACATAGTCACCAGCAAATCCCCAATCCCTTCTGGCATCAAGATTGCCGAGCTCAATCCTATCAGAAAGACCATGCTTAATCCTAGCTACTCCATCAGTAATTTTACGTGTTACAAATTCTAATCCCCGAATAGGTGATTCGTGGTTGAATAGAATACCACAACATGCGAAAAGATCATAGCTTTCCCGGTAGTTTACGGTAGAGTGGTGGGCAAAGACCTTAGCTGACCCATATGGAGACCTAGGCCTAAATGTAGTATTTTCATTCTGAGTAAAGTCAGCTTCCCAGTTGTTACCATACATTTCAGAAGTAGAAGCCTGATACATCTTAGCATTAGGAGAAAAGTTACGGATAGACTCTAAAAGATATAAAGGTCCCATCCCGTCAACCTGAGCAGTGTGAATAGGTTCTTGCCAGCTAAGACCTACAAAGCTCATAGCTGCTAAGTTATATACCTCATGGGGTCGGGAGGTTTTTACAGCATGATTGATACTTGACTGATCAGTAATATCTCCAAAAACTATATTAATGTCATTAGTAATTCCAAAATAGTCTAGGTTACTATAGCTCTGATTTACTCTTCGTGAAGCAAATCCGTAAACCTCATAGTCTTTATCTAAAAGAAACTTAGCAAGATATGCTCCATCCTGTCCTGTAATTCCGGTAATAAGTGCACGTTTTTTCATTAATCTCTTCTTTCAATATCATCTTCTATGCATTTGATTCCATACTGAATTTCAACAATATGTGCTGGTACATCTAATTTATTAGATACCTTATGCCATGTTCCTGGACTGATTGTAAAAGAGGTATGTTCGGATAATACTTGCGTTTGAACGTGGCCATTGGGAAGTTCCAGTAACATTTCCACAGTTCCTTCTAAGACATGCCATTCTTCACTTCTATAGGTATGTCTTTGATCCGATAAGCTTTGTCCTGGGTTGATAACTAGTTCTTTTACTTTCTGCCCCACTCTAGGTTGCTTATCATCTAGAACCCTCCAGTATCCCCAATTGCGATAGGTCTTCTGGGTTTTCCAATCATTTAGAATCTTACTTGATGAATTCGATTTGTGTTCTCCACCTATACCAAATTGAAAGGACAGAGTATTAGAGCCATTCAACTTTAGTTTTTCTTCAGGAATATTAGTACTATTTCTGTCTCCACCATTCATGAAGACAATGTTACAATTTTGTTCTAACCCATCTACTATCTTAATTAAATTAATAGCTGAACCAATATCATCATCGTTAAAAGCTAAAACTCCAAACGGACATTCTAGATTTAAATGCCTAATTATGTTGGCTCGCTCTTTCCATTCCATAAACTCCCGACCTTTTTTACGACGGAGCCATTCGTCACTATTAGGTCCAATGTATAGGTAATCACACAGCTTAGAAGCTTCTAAAATATAATTGATATGTCCGGAGTGTAATGGATCAAATCCCCCGCTTACAATACCAATTTTACGCATGCTTCTTATATTCCATAATCTCAGAATTGCTCAGCTCATTAATTTGTTTTTTAACGTGCGCACGCAAATCGTTCATGATGTATACGCTCCGGGCTAACTGGATAAAATCATCTCCAAAGTCCTTATCCCTTTCATGCTGCCGCTTCCTATCTTCTATTTCCCAGCACTGGGCATTAATCTCATACAAGGTAGAAACCAGTGGGGGAATAACGCCATGGTAAAACTTATTTGAGATTCGTTCTAGGATATCTAATTCTTTATGAGCTTCAATAATTCCCTTGTTAACTTTAATTTTTAGAATAGTGATTTTATCAAAAAGCTCACCAATACTAATATCTACTTTCATTCTACTACCCTAATTTCCATCCCAAGCTCTCTTAGAATGTAAGAAAAAGAACTCAGTCCGTGCGGCTCATTTTTTCCTACATACGTAATAATATTTTTAGGCTCGATACAGAATTTAGCTAGATGCATCATTGCCGAATCGACACCAATATGGTGATCCGCTTTCTGTAGTGCCTGGATAGTATTTTCTGTTGCCAGTTCAGTATGCTTAGGATTAAATCTTTTATCAGAAGCACTACCACCAATGAATAAAATCTCATATCCCAGGCTTTTATATTCATGTACGATTTTATCTCTTAGGATACGGTCAACGACATGAGAATACTTGTTACCATCAAACTGCATAGTAACAAATTTTTCTGGTAGATCAATAGTTTGTTCTAGGTTAAATTGAGGAAATCCGTTAGCCTTAATAAGGGAAAACGAATCGGTTTCAAAAAACCCATGCTTCATGAATCCGATGCTTAGAATATCTGAAACCGGTTCATAGTGAATAGTAGCATCGACCTTGAATAACTTTTTCATTCCATCAAAGTCTTTAAATCTTCCAACCTTCTGATATATTTCTACCGGCTTTCCGGTATGCTGGTTTAAGAGCTTTGCTACTCCTAAAGCATCCAGTCTATCTCCATACCCAGAATATCCAATCTTGGGGTCTAATAGGATTTTACTCTTCACCTTCTTCTCCCAATTCTAAGCTAAGCTGTTTGTCGACTTCGAACTTACCCATCTTCTTCAGACGAATAACAACTTCATCACCGTCTAGCCATAGGTCTTTGCCGTGTTCGATGTCCTTAATTTCTTCTTCTGTCAAGAAGTCTTTATAGATGTTATTAACTAACTTATTAAACCACTTCTTTTCAAAGTTAATCTGCTCGTACATCTCTCCGCCTTTACCGATAGTAATACCAGAGTAGTTGTGGAACATAAAGGCAGAGTGGTCAGACACTTCAAACGATTCTGATGCCAAGAAGATCATGGTAGCTGCAGACATACAAGCACCTTCTACGGACGTAATGATGTTGCCCTGGGACTCTGTGATGCAGCGCATAAGCTGTACAGCAGTAAACAGATCACCACCATAGCAGTTGATGTGAATCTTAATAATATCAGATTTACTGGCAGAACGCAGTAGTTCGAACCAATCCGTGTACTGATCTGAACTCTTAATCTCGCCAGACAAGTACAGGTCATGTTGGTTAACTAGAGACTTTCCAGAGAAAATATTCTTATTCTTTTGTCCCATGCCTAGCATTTCGTCTAGTGGACCGAACGGGTCTGCATTCATTTAGGATTCTCCTGGTTGTACTGTTCAATAGTTTCCTGTAGCTTACCGATCCATTCGTCACGTTGTTCGACAAATACGATTGGGTCTTCATGATCTACTGCCATGATGGTAACTAGCTGTGTGATAGGCATGCCAGTACGTTCTTCCCACATAACAGCGTAACCAGCTTCTTGCATAAAGTAGTTGTAGCACTTGCTACGGGTTTTACGCTTACGTGAGGTCTTGAAGTCAATGATAGACAATTTACCATCAAACTCTGCCACACAGTCTACACGACCTGCTACACCTAGGTGCGTAGAGTACAGTGGCTGTTCTTGTGCATAGATTTTGCCAATACGTTCATCAATGATTGGTTTCAAATCCATGAAGTTGTCGATGATGTGCGGGAAGTAACCAGCATCAAAGTCTTCGACGTTGTCGATATAGTCTTCAATAATCTTATGCACATCGGTACCACGACCAGATGCCTGACGCATGATCTTATCTGCTTCTTTAGCACCAACACGCTTACGCCATGCTGCAATAGAAGCACGTGTAAGGATGGATAGTACTGTGGTGATGGATGGAAGCTTATTTTCCTTATCGATCACGTACTTACGACCATTATCAGTGGTCTCTGTGACCAAATCATCATAAGTAAATTCTACGTCTACGTGTTCGAAGATACGACGGTTTTCCATTATACTACTTTCATTCAGTTACATACTATATGTAATGATTTATGGGAGCTTTGTTAACCCCCTGTTACGATAAAAATCCAACATTTTCACGGACGATATCATTATGATTGAATTCTGCCCAGTACACCTCAAAGGCGATACTGTCTTCCAAACATTCAAACTGGTGATAAACACCGGGTTTTACCTTAGTCCATTCTCCTGCACAGAGAATAGTTTCATCTACAAGGTCATAGTCATTCTGCCATACACGAATAAGCAATTGACCAGACTCTACATAGAATCCGTTCCATTTAAACTCATGTTTATGCT
>Ga0208645_1002465_pt1 | contig 14713 bp, 18 predicted proteins | sample VirMetDEL_Sep_01_FD_184519 | JGI IMG/M metagenome (GOLD analysis project Ga0208645, IMG submission 184519) | Aqueous microbial communities from the Delaware River and Bay under freshwater to marine salinity gradient to study organic matter... | ecosystem: Environmental > Aquatic > Marine >... | reverse complement strand
TGTTAGACTATTTTAGCAAATTTTGGTTTTTTTTGTGAGGAGAATTAAAAAAAATAGCAAAAAAAAACCTGAAAAAGTGTATTTTTTGTAAAAATTATCCTGAAAAAATGAATTTTTAATAAAATTTACAAATTTACACGAAATTATAATTCTTAGTCTTAATTTTTAAAAATATTCACATTTTAGAAGTAAAACAAGAAGTAAAAATAAAAAAAAATATTAAAAAAATATTTTTTTCTAATGGAAGGATTAAAACATAAGGCCCCACCCTAGCGTAAAAGTTCAAAATCTCAAATATTAAAATATTAAAAGACAAGGCCCCACCCTAGCGTAAAAGTTCAAAATCTCAAATATTAAAATATTAAAAGACAAGGCTCCACCCTAGCGTAAAAGTTCAAAATATCAAATATTAAAATATTACAAATACAAGGCGTCACCTTTAGAATTTTAAAGTTCTACTAATAGAACCATCATTTATAGTATATATTTTATGTTTATTATATTGAAAAACGGGTTTATATTCAACACCGGGAGGATTCATAATAAACTTATGTTCATTATCTATTAAATGTTCATATAAGGCTTTTTTTGTAAAGTTTCGTTAAATATATATATTCATAAATGAATTGCTCACGAATTATTTTCTATGAATATTTATATATGACCGATAATAAAGAAATAGAATTAGATAATATAGATATAAATATAGATAAGATAGAAAATATTAAAAATGCAAATCCTGAAATAGATATAGACGATTTTATACAATATAAAACCTGCTGTAGTAATAGTAGTAAAGCCTTCATAAATTATTTAGCTCGATTATTTATAAGTTGCGTTATAATATCCTTCTGTGTATATATGATAATAAATAGCGACGAAGGAGAAGATAACAGTATACATTATAGCCTTATTAGTTCTATAATGGCTGTTTATATTCAACCTAACCACGACGACAAAAAATAAAAAAAATTATATATAAATTAATCTTCTTATTTATATATAATTATTTCTTAAATGATTTTTTATTTAGGAATGAAAAGAAAGTAAACTAGCTACTTGTTGTTCTAATTGAGAGAGGCGAGCATCGAGAGCATTATCAGCGTTTCCGTACGCGCTCACAATCTCGGCCAAACTATCGATAGAAGCTGGGTCTGTGTTAGATAACAAGTTAGCAATAACTGAATCTATAGAAGCCTCTTTTGCTTGGGCTCTTGCAGATTCCGCGTCAATATTAGCCTGAAGAGTAGCATCACCACTAACTCTAGAAGCAGCCTCAGCAGTCACAGCCGCAGCGTTTGCTTGCTCGGCGGCTCTAGCAGTAGCGGCCTCTTGTGAAATAGCGGTAGAGTTATTAGAAATACCTGTAGCGTTAACTTGCTCAGATGCTCCAGCTCTTGCAATTTCCGAAGCGAGAGCTGCATCGTTTGAGCTTACGTAGGCAGTATGAGTAGCTTCAATTTGGGCCTCTTTCGCTTGAGCGCGAGTTTGCTCAGTTCCTACTAATGCGGCATTTGCGGCCTCAGCGGCTCTAGCAGTAGCAGCCTCAGAATCTATATTAGATTGTAAAGTAGAGTCAGCACTAGCGCGATTTACAAGCTCAGAAGCTAACCCTGATTCGTTAGTATCAGCTTTAGCGCGGGTAGCTTGAGTATACGATTTTACGTCACCGATTCCGTCAAATTCAGCCTTAACCATAGAAACTGGATAATAAGTTCTATTAGCGGGTAAATTATCGGCGCCTTCTTGAAAATAATTCATATGAACGTATCCGCCGTCAACTTTTACCTCGTACTGCTTAGCTGGATTTGTTTCATCGTAGAGATGGAGAATATTAGCCTTAATATTAGACATTATATATATAACAATAGAAAAAAATATTTTTAAAGATTTTTATATAAATTTATAAAATCTTAAAATTTTTTTAATCGATAATTTCCTCTATAGTTATATTTTCACTTTGTGAATCAGAATCTTTTTCTTTTTTTTCTGTTTTTTTTAGTTCTTCAACAGTAAAAATTTTTTCTAATTCTTTATTTACTTCTTTATTATTGAAATAATAAGGCATCCGATCGTATATAAAACGGTCTAAATCATTTAATTTAGTATAATCGATATTTTTAAAATCCATATATATATTATTAGATATTTTTTTCTTAAAAATTTTTTTTATTAAAATTCGTCTAAATAAAATTTTAAAACTACTATTACATCTGTATTTTGAAGGTTTACTATCTCACCTTTAGCATTTCTTACTTTAACATCTACAGTAGTTAAATCTCGAGGTACTGTATAATTTATTAATTCTAACTGTAAGTCATTATTAAATCTAGTCGATGTAGAACCGAAAGCCGTTTCGTGAAAGCTGATATAGGTTAAAATACTACTACTACTAGCTGATGTAGTAACACTGTTAAATTCTGATATAGCTCTACTGTGTACGTAGAGCAGGTCTTCTGCCCCTAAGTTAGGTAAATATGGACAGTTTAAAATAAAATCAGGTCCTACAGATAGACTAACGCTATTAATATTAGTAGGTAAACCTAAAATAGGGTTTATAGTACTATAACTATATATAGTATAAAATACGGAGGGATTAGTTATAATTACTTTCTTAGTTACTACGTCCTGAGTTACGTCGAAAGTGTTACTACCGATAGAGTTTAACTGTAATTTTAATTCATCCATAAACTCAGTTAATGTATAACTACCCTCAGGTAAAGTACGATTTATAATCGGTCCTATGCCCTCCTGCCAGTAAATATTAGTATTAGCGGGTACGTTGTAAATTACGTTTGTTATAGTTACAGACTCTACACTAACTCTAGAGACATTCTGTAAAATAAAATTATTAAGATTTACTATAAAATCGCTACTGCTTCGACTTAAATTATAATCTCGGTCTTTACTATTTATTATAATTCTCTTAGTTTGCATTATATATATATTATTAGAAAAAAATTATTAAAATAAAATATTATACTATTATATATATATGTCAATTTCATACAATCATAAAACACATTTTATATTAGGCGTCGAAAAATCAAGGAATAGAAATTATAGGTACGACGCCATAATATATAACTCTATAGACGGAAAAAAACATAGATTAGAAATAGGTAATAAAGCTCATCCTATTTATACTGATAATTCCCGTTTAGGATATTATAAATATAATACTAAATATAAAGCTACAGGAAAAATTAAAGATAAAGAAAATTATATAAGACAAAATAGAAAAGCTATTTTATCATGTAACCTATGTAAACAGTATTTAGAATATAGATTTTTTTTTAGTAATTAAAAACCGAACCCGTACTGTTCATTTATAGGATTAGTTTCATTTTGAATTTGGACTTTAGAAATATTTTTCGATAATTCAGGAACGAATCTTTTAATATCATTAACTTTTTTAAAATCGTTTTTGGTTTGATTTGATACTATATTATTTAAATATGATTTTTCTTTAGATGTTAAAAAATCTAAATTAAATTCTTTTCCTTGTTGCATTTTTTGAATTAAATTTAATAACAGAGTTTCATTTTCATTTTGTTTAAATTTGTTAGTTAATTTAACTAATTGATTTTCGGCGGGTTCACCGTTTAATACTGTTAACTGGTTTCGGAATTTATCGAGATTTTTCAATGAGTTGAACTCTTGTTTTACTCGATCGTCAGCCTCTGTATTAGAGGGGTTTTCTTGTAACATTTTCTGCTGTATATCATTATCGATAGGTTGAGTACTAAATAAAGTACTATCTAAAATATCCGTTTCATCTGTTTTATTTTGTACTTCTTTTATATATTTTAAATCATTTTTTACATTTTCTAACTGCCAACCACCGAAGGCGTTTATATTAGGTCCTTCGTAGTATTTCTGATTTTCGTTAGGTTTTAATTTAATATCATTAAAATTAATATCATCTATCATTAATATACCATTTAGAGGATTTAGGAGTCCGCGGTCAGGATTAAAACTCATATATTAATATATAGAAAAATTTTTTTTTTTAATTAATATAAATATATTAAAAAAATAATTATATATAAAAAAAATAATATCTAAATAATAATATATATATGTCTAAAGATAATAATGATATGGTAAATAGTATTTTAGATACTTCTTCAATGTCTTACGGACTCCCTCCTATGCCGTCTCTCGCGGTAGCTCGTAGAATCGTAGACAGTCACCCGCAGACTACCTCGGCCAGTAACTCTGGTTCATTGATTTTTACTCTTAATACTGGAGATATGTTCATATTAGGCGAAACTTCCTATATGAGCGTACGTTTACAAACTGTAGGAGGAGACGCGAAAACCGCATTAACACAATCTGGAGTTGAAGGCTTGTTTTCTTCTATCGTAGTAAGTGCTAGAAACGGCGTCGAGGTTTGTCGCGTTACTGAGCCTGGCTTATTGAAAAAACATCATTTATGGACTATGACACATGATAAACATCTATTATTAAAACATTCAGAAGGCGACGAACACATAATCGGAGCTAATGCTGATATAACTTTAGTTTTTCGTATGGACTCTATCCCGTTTTTCTCTCAAAAAAACCTAATGCCTTCTATGGTCTGTGAAGGATTGCGAGTCCATTTTACATTAAATACACCAGCTAGAGCCTTTAAAAGTCCAGATACTGACGTTACCAGTTTTTCACTAACCCCTATAATGAAATTAGACGCTGTTACACTAGCGGACCAATTTTTAAGAGCTGTCTCTGTAAATGCTTCAAACGAAGGATTAGTATTACTCCACAACGAATTTTTTCATTCTCAGAATAGCTCTACTATTTCCGCGGTTAACTTTAATATTAATAAATCGTGCTCGAAAGCTACCTCTTTTACTATGATTTCTAGAAATTCCTCAAACGTCGACGAAAAAACCGTAGATAACTACCTCAGTAATCCCTACGACTACTCACGGATACAAATTCAAGCTGGTAGTGTTTTCTATCCAAATTCCCCGTTAGAGGTTCCATCTGCTGCAAATTCTCGGGAGGCTTACCATTACGTTTTAACTAATTTAGCTCCTGATTATGACTGCTCTATTCGTTATAGTGTCTTCGAGGCAGCCGGACAGGCTGTTTTTGGTCAAAATTTGAAAGAAAATAACAGAGGTCAATTAACCGGAATTTTACTTAATAATTCCAGGTCTCTATTAGTTAACGCTACTATGGATAGCGCAACTTCTCGAATTTTTAACTCTTATTTAGAACACGTTCGATTAGTTAGAGTCTTTAGCAATAATGTAGTTGTTCGCGATTAAATAAATTTTTTAACTCGAAAAGCGTTATAAATTATTTAAAATTTAATATTATTTAAAATTTAAATAATTGATAAATTCCCCGATTAAAGAAAACCTGAGTATTATTTCCGTTTATCTCTCTATATTCATATTCTATATTATTATCTAATAATTCGGGTACATTATTTATTTGGTTAGAATAAGTAATAGTTTTAGTTTCATTATTATTATCGTTAGAATAACTAAATGTAGTACTATATACATAATTATATAAATTATTAGCTCTACTAGAACAGACTATATCAGTATTAATATTAAGATATGTAAATGTAAGATGTTTAGGCGGAATAGTAGTTCCTATTACAAAGCTAGAAAGAGAATTAAACAAAATACGAAATTCGTAAATTTTTCCTGAGGCTTGCTGAGTATCTACTATTTGTAACGATAGTTTTAAATTAAATTTACTACCTAAATTAATATCATTATTTCGTACAAGTAATACGGTACGATCCGCTGGGTTTAAATAATACTGTAAACGTTGCCAGTTAGAATTTGCGGGAGGAGTAATTAACATCCATAAATGAAGATTACTAGTATAATTTACATGATTATTTAAAAATTCTTTACTATCGGCTGTTATATAATAATTATTATTAGATTTTAAAGAATCCGTATTAATTGTATTAGTATTAGTAATAGTTGAACTAGTTAAAACATCAGTTTTTATATCTAACGTATTATTTATAGAATTAGTAGTAGTGTTTAAATTTACTTTAAGTTCGTTAGTAGTTATTAAACCGCTATTATTTATAGAATCAGAGGTAATATCTGTAAAATCAACATCTGAAGACTCGTCGCAACAATCGGAATTTTTCCCTGTAATATTATTCATTATATATATTATATTAGAAAAAAAATCTAATATTAATATATGTATTACTTAAAAAAAGATTATCAGTTATTAGGGTTTAAAAAATCAGATAATAAGGATAAAATGTATTACGCTCTTATACAAAATAAAGAAAATTTAAAAAAAATTAAAGTACATTTCGGACATCCTGAATATGAGAATTATCGAGATATTACAGGTGTAAATGCTTATCCTCATTTAATACATAACGACAAAGAAAGAAGAGAAAGATACAGAAAAAGAGCCGAAAGTTTAGTAAAAGACGATTATTACAGCCCTTCATATTTTAGCTTCTATTATTTATGGTAAAAATATTCGCTATATTAAACACTCTCTATATTTTTATTAAATGTAATATTTATAAATTCTATTAAATGATTTATAGTATTTTCTAATGTTAAAACTTTTAACTGTAATTCGTCCTGTTCTTGAATTTCATTATTTACTGATTTACTATTTATACTTTTTACTGTAATATTATCATAAGAACCGCTTTCTATTGAATTACTAGGTTTACCTGTAATATTATCCATTATATAAATATCTTAGATATATTTTTTAAGACATTTTATGAATAAATTTATTTATAAATATATTTAATGGAATTTTACGAAATAGAAGATTTTTTAAAATGTAAAATCGATAATTTAAGATGGAGACCGGGTCTATATTATGATTTAATAAATAAATACGCCGTCTATACTGATTATAATCAATATTCTTTTTATATTGTACATTTACCATATGATTATTATTTACTATTACCCTTTACTAAATTTAGTTTATCTTTATTAAAAAATAATTGTTGGAGATATGACGGCTACGGTATAGTTGGGTTAAATAACTTTTATTTATATAATAACGAAAAATAAAAATATTAAGAATGATTTTATTTAAAATCTAATGTTTAATATATGCCTAAAAAAAATGAACCATTTACTCCTTTTTTTGAAGATGTGGAAATAAAGGAATTAATGAATAAAAAAAATAATAATAATAATAATAATTATAATTATACAAAGGAGAAAGACAGAAAAGATAAAGAAAAAAAATTAAATTTTAAAGAAGACGCCGTAAGTGATTTAACTATAAAGAAATACGACGTAAAAGCTAATAAAATTTATATCTCGCCTCTTATGGAAAAAAACGTAATAATGAGACATCCTTTCAGGTTGTTACTATCGGGTCAATCAGGAAGCGGAAAAACTCTTCTCTGTGTAAATTTAGTTCGTCGTTTTATGAAGGGATACTTTGACGTTTTATTTTTATTTTCTTCGAGTGCATCGAAAGATAATACTCAGGATTTATTAAATATACCTAGACAAAATGTCCAGTCAGATTTAGACGATGAAGCTATACCTCATTTAGAACATATTTTAAATGTGCAAGAAAAAGAGATAGAAAAAAAAGGTATCGATAAGGTAGATAAAATTTTAATTATTTTCGACGATATTATAGCCTCTCCTAAATTCCTTAATTCTAAAATTTATAAAAAAATTTTGACCATGGGTCGCCATTATTCAATCTCTTCAATCTCACTAATTCAGCGTTACTGTAGTATACCTCGCGTTCTTCGTCTCCAAATGTCCGATGTATGCGTGTTTTTAGGTACCTCTTCAGAAATGGAAGCTATCAGCGAGGAATACTGTCCGCCAGGAAAACATCCCGTAAAAGATATGAGAAAATTAATAAACGTAGCTACTAATGAACCTTTTTCGTTCTTATATATAAATGTTAGAGAACCTGTAGAAACTAGATTTAGAAAATGTCTACATACTTATTTAGAATTTGATTAATATATATATTCGTTAATGAATAAATATATTAATTAAATATATCTTGCTGAAAATTATCATACATAAAAGGGGTTAGTTGTTGGTCGTCGAAAAATTCATCTATAAGGTTATCGTTAGGGTCAGTAGTAAATCTAGCTCCTAATAAGCCGTGTCTAAAAGCTGTATAGTCGTGGTCACCTACAATATTTAGAGGTGTTCCTCTTATTCTTTCTATAAGATGTTCTTTATCTCTTGTTCTTTCACCGAACGGAGCCTCTTTCATTAAATCGCGATTGAGAAAAGTATTAAAAAATCGTAATTCTTGATTTAGTTCGTTCATTAATTGTAGAGGATTATCTGAATCGTTAATAGATTTAGTAAAAATAAACTTTTTATATCTTTCTTCATTTTCTGGATGTGGTTTTATTATTTCCGCGTCTGGAGTTACATTTATTACGAGGGCTTTTTGTGAGATTCCCTGATATTTACCCTCTGGTGGTACTTGTTGTTTTTCCTCTTTTGGTTTTTCTGGAAATAATAACTGTCTTAAACTATAACCTCCTATTAATACCCCTCCTGATATTAGAGCTTTAATTATGTTAGGGTCTGTATCTTTTACTATATCTTTAATTCTACCCATAGCTCCGGGAGAGGGAGCATCTGATGGAGTTTCTCCGCCTGCTCCTTCTAAATCGCCTTTTAATACTTGGTCTATTCTGTTTAAGAATTCCTCAGTGTCTATATCTTCTTCTAGATTTACTCCCGCCCTACTATGTTTTAAATCTCCGGTTACTGGAGCTTGTGGTAGATTTTCGAATACCTCTATAAATTCCTGTTCTTCTTCTGATGTTAATTTTTGAGTAGTTCTAGCCCAATTTATGACATAATCGAAAACTCCATTTATAATAGCGTTATATATAAAATTACCTGTAAAACCTAAACCCGTTATAGCCTGTACCGCGTAATTTTTAACATCTCTAGCGAATCCTAAGCGTTTTTCAGGTGTTGATGATAATAATTTACCCCCATATCTTAGGGTTAATTTTGGTAATTCTGGTAAAATAGAATTCGTAATAGATTTTATAGCGTTAGTTATTGTATCGGCTGTATTAAAAAGACTTTTTACAGGTTCAGGTTCTGGTAATCCTTCAGGTTTTGAAGGTGGTTTTTGTGGTTCAGGTAATCCTTCAGATTTTGGTTTTACTTTTTCTTCCCTTTCTTTTTCTTCCCGTTGTGGTTGTTGTTTTAATTTTTGTAATCTATCTTCCATATCTTTCATTACTACATCCTGACTAATTACAGGTTTAGTTTGTATCTGTGGCTGTTGTGGTTCAGGTTCTGGTAATTTTTCAGGTAATTTTTCAGGTTCTGGTTGTGGTGGTGATAATATTTCGGTTAAAGGAATATTATTTATAACATTTTGTAAAAGTGAAGGGTTAGTATTAATATTTACGATACCGTCGATATCTTTAATTTTTGTATATGTTTCATCATCTATTTTTAATTCGTCTACCTTTTGTTTAATTTTGTCATAATTCCAATATTTAGAGCGGAATCTTTCAGCTTGTCTGCTTTTATCTTTACCTTTATAAAAATTTTCTTTATTAAAACTATTTACTAAATCTCGTACTTTATAATCAGGCGAGGCTTTCAATTTTAAACTACCCACTCCTGGTAATTGCATTTTAGAACGAACCTCTAAACCCAAATTATAAAAAGCCTTTCCCGCATCTGTTAAAAAAGATAAAACGTCAACGCTTGGATTATTCATATTTAGAACGATTAAATATTTTATAAACTGATTTAGTTTATCTAATTCTTTTTGTGAGACACTCATTATATATATAAATTTAGATAAAATTTTTATAGTTTTTTAATATCGTTTATTTGTTTAAGAAAAATATCTAGTTTATTTTATATATGAATAAATTTAAAACTGATTTACTTTTTGGTTTAAAATATGAAAAAGAGGCCTTAAAATTTTTAGAATATGAAACCGCACATTTTCCAGACCCTACATGTAAATTTTCAGAATATGATTTAAAAACATTTAGTCAAAAAAAAGGATATAGAACGTATGAGGTTAAAGTCGATCGTATAGCGTGGAATACAGGAAATATAGCTATAGAGTATAAAAATGGTAAAAAAGAAAGCGGTATAAATACTACAAAAGCTAAATATTATATTTATTTTTGTTTACATAAAAATTTAAATACTTATGACGTATACAAAATTAGAACTAAAAAATTAAAAAAAATTATAGAAATTAATAAACCTAAATCTATTAATGGAGGTGATTTTAAAAAGTCTAAAATGTATTTAATAAATAAATCTTTATTAAGTAAATATATAATATCTACGTAATATTATATAATGGTCAATATAATTATAGATAGGGAAAATATGACTCCTAAACAGATTAAAGCTATATATAATAAAAGATACTATAATAAATTAAAAGATAATAATTTAAATAATAGCGTAGAGTGTGAAATTTGTCGGGGTAGATATAACAGATATTCTGTTAATAGACATAACAGAAGTAAACGACATCTAAAATTTTTAAATAATTTAGAAACCAATATTTAAAAAAAAATACTTAAGAAATAAATATATAATATATTATAATGTCTTCAAATAATTTAATAGATTTAACACCTAAAGAAATTAAATCTAATTATAATAAAAAATATTATAATTCAACTAAAGAAAATAATAAATATAATGAGAGAAAAAAAATAATAAAATGTGTTATATGTCCAGGTTCTTATTGTTACTATAACAAAAGTAGACATTTTAAGAATCGTAGACATATACGAGAATTAGAAAAATTAAAAAATATATGTTCTGACTATTAAAATATCTTATCTTTACCGCTATAATGGAAGTCGTAAAAATCTACTTGTTCTTTTTGTTTGTAGTTTTGTTTATCATAAAATTTTAAATTTTCCATTATTTGATTATTAGATTCAATGTCTACCGTTTCTGTTGGTATATTTTCTTTCTTTGTAAATATACATCCCATTACATAAATTTATATAAAAAAAAAAAATCTTTAAAAATGTTTAAGATTTTTTTATTTTGGTTTAAGAATGTCTTTTTAATATCTAATATAATATATATGGATACTTTAAAAAAAGGTTATATAAGAATTTCTGATATTGTAGAATCTACTAATAATAGACAGGTTAAAATTGGTAGTAAAGCTTATAATGAAGCCGTAAACCGACAAATTAAAAAACTTAAGAAAGCAGGCAAAAATAAAACCGCTTTTAGAACTGATAAAGTTTTTAAAAAATATTTACCTGAATTATACAGCGAGAAAGCCAATATTAACACTATTAGAGGATTAGTTAGAAACCGTTATAGAGTTTCTAATGATTATGAAGAACTCGTAATAAAAAAAATTTTTAGGTTAGAAATGACTAAAAATAACGGTAAAAGAAGCATTAATTTTAAATATAGAGGCGATAATGATTTTTCTAATAAATTTTTATCATTACGACACGAAAACTTAGAAGAATTTATAGAGTATATTATTTCAGGTTATAGTTTAACTCAAGTTCCAACTTTTGGTAGTGATGCTATGAATGAATTTAACTTAAATTTAGTTAGAGATTTTAGAATAATCGACCACGCTTTCATAGGCGACGTAGATTTTAAAGAATCAAATAAAAACGGTAGTTTTTTTAGATATTTAAATAATACTGATATTAATTTAGAGAGATATCAGATTATGAGCAAAAATAGCAGTCCTAATTTAAATTCTGAACATTGTTTAATTTATGCTTTACATAATGCGGGTATTGATAAAAATTTAACTAATAGAATTAAAACCACTTTCGAAACTGGTTCATATTTTCCTAAAAAAAACTTAATTACTATTACCGATATCATAAAAAAAACTATTATTTTATATACTTTCGACGGTGTACGACAGCAAACCTCGAAAATTGGTAAATATGACGATAGTATTAAAATAGCTTTATATAAGGACCATTATTTTATATTCGAAGATACTATTTATACTAATTATAGTAGTTTAAATTATCAAGAAGTAAAAGACATTAAGAAATTTTATAATATATATATAAAAGTTAACGGTGTATTTAAAAAATGTAAAGATAAATTTAAAATTAGTAGTTTAAAATTAATAAAAAACTTATTAGAAACAGATAATTTTATTAAAGATAGTCCTTTAATTAAAAAAGAAGACAGCTTTCAGAAAATAAAAAAATATGAAGAATGTTTAGACTGTATAGATGACGAAGTAAAAGAATATGAATATAAAGCCAGAAAAGAAGAAAAATTAAATATCTTTTATGCTGACACTGAGACATGTACAACAGGAGCTCATAAACCATTATTAATAGGTGTAGTTTCTAATAAAAATACAAATATTAAAAATGTAAAAATTTTTCAAAATAACGAATCCGATTCAGTTTATTATGACTTTATGGATTATATATATAATAATTCTAAGAAAACAGAAAACGTTATAATTTATTTTCATAATTTAAAATATGATTACCACGTACTATTACCTTATATTACACATAGAGACGCACCCTGTGAGAAAGATAATTTATTATATAGTGTATCTGTTTTATATAAAGGTAGAAGTTTTAATTTTAGAGATAGTTACAAATTAGCAAGTTTTCCATTGAATAAATTTCAAAAAACTTTTAATTTAGATGATGAATATAATAAAAAAGAAGCGATCGCTTACGATTTTTATAATATGGAAAATATAAATAGTGTAAATACTAATATTAATGAATATATGAGTTTTTTAAATAAAAAAGATAAAATTACTTTTTTAGATAATTTAAAAAATAATAAAGAATTTTTGTATAATAAATATGATAACACTTTCGATAGTAATAATTATTATAGATATTACTTAAAATATGACGTTTTGATTCTAGCTTTAGGTATTCAAAAATTTGAAACTATTATAAATAATATTACAAATAATAAACTTAATTTACATAATTATTTAACTATTTCTAGTTTAACATTTGCTTATATGGCTTTAAATGGTAGTTTTGACGGTGTTTATCAATTAAGCGGGAGTATTCGAGATTTTGTAAATAAAGCTGTAACTGGAGGGCGTGTTATGGTTAACGAAAAATATAAAAAACAAGTTATAGAAAAGAAACTAGCGGATTATGACGGAGTTTCATTATATCCTAGCGCTATTAAAAGAGTATGTGAAGAAATGGGCTTACCTAAAGGAGCACCTAAAAGAATTTCTGAATATGATAAAAAAAATTTAGATAACTATTCTTACTATATCGTAAAAATTCAAATTAATAAAATTAATAAATTTCAACAGCTCCCGATGGTTAGTTATAAAAACAAAGAAGGATTATTAAAATATGTTAATAAAATTACCGAACCTGTAGTAGTTTATGTAGATATGATTACGCTTACAGATTGGATCGAATTTCAAGATATTGAATATAATATTTTAGACGGTGTATATTGGAATTCTGGATATAATGGTAAAATGGGAGAAGTTATCCAATATTTATTTAATGAAAGACTTAAACATAAAAAAAAAGGTAACGAAGCAATGCAGCAAATCCTAAAATTAATGATGAACTCCGCTTATGGAAAGACAATTACTAAAAAAACCTTAACAGAAAAAATAATCGTAAAATCTAATTATAAAGTTAATTATATTTATAATAACTTTAATACTATTAAAAAATATGAAAACCTATATAATAACGATACTTTAGTAACTGTCGATAAATGCGATAATAGCTATAATATGGCTCACGTTGGAGCTATTGTTCTTTCTATGAGTAAGCGTATAATGAATGAGGTTTTTAATGTAGCTAATACCTGTAAATGTCCTTTATACTATACAGATACTGATTCTATTCATTGTAATTATGACGACGTCCCTACTATAGAAAAAGAATATTTTAATAAATATAAAAAAAATATTACAGGAAAACAGCTCGGACAGTTTCATATTGACTTTAATTTAAAAAATAGCGTAGGTGAGGTATACGCTACTAAATCCGTTTTTTTAGGTAAAAAATGTTATATAGACAAATTAGAAGGAAAAGACGAAAACGGTAAAATTATTAACGATTATCATATAAGATTAAAAGGTGTTTCTACTCAAGCTATAACACATTCAACAGAAGAATTTTTCAAAGGTAACCCTTTTAAATTATATGAACATTTAATAGATAATGAACATAAGTTTATTATGAATCCTCCCGGTGTTGAATATAAACCCGTTTTTCAATATAATAAACATAAAATATATACTATAAATGATGGTTCTATTAGTAGAACTTTAAAATTCTAAAGGTGACGCCTTGTATTTGTAATATTTTAATATTTGATATTTTGAACTTTTACGCTAGGGTGGAGCCTTGTCTTTTAATATTTTAATATTTGAGATTTTGAACTTTTACGCTAGGGTGGGGCCTTGTCTTTTAATATTTTAATATTTGAGATTTTGAACTTTTACGCTAGGGTGGGGCCTTATGTTTTAATCCTTCCATTAGAAAAAAATATTTTTTTAATATTTTTTTTTATTTTTACTTCTTGTTTTACTTCTAAAATGTGAATATTTTTAAAAATTAAGACTAAGAATTATAATTTCGTGTAAATTTGTAAATTTTATTAAAAATTCATTTTTTCAGGATAATTTTTACAAAAAATACACTTTTTCAGGTTTTTTTTTGCTATTTTTTTTAATTCTCCTCACAAAAAAAACCAAAATTTGCTAAAATAGTCTAACA
>Ga0208645_1002461_pt1 | contig 14718 bp, 13 predicted proteins | sample VirMetDEL_Sep_01_FD_184519 | JGI IMG/M metagenome (GOLD analysis project Ga0208645, IMG submission 184519) | Aqueous microbial communities from the Delaware River and Bay under freshwater to marine salinity gradient to study organic matter... | ecosystem: Environmental > Aquatic > Marine >... | reverse complement strand
CGAAGCCGCGGGCAATTGGTAAGGCAGCCCCGTCATGAGCGTCGTCACCTATTTCGTTGAAACCTCCCAAGCCTATCTCGACACCGCCGCTGAGACCCAGTTTGGTGCGGTTGCGGCAACGGTCGGCACGCTCCTGGTTTTGGGGACAACGCTGGTGGTGATCCTCGTCGGAATCAACATGATCTATCAATACCGGGCCATGGATGGGCACACAGCCTTCTGGCTCGCGGTCAAGATTGGGCTCATCGGGATATTCGCGACCAATTGGATGCAGTTCAACGCGTTCTCGTCTGCTATTCTCTATGGGATCGACAGTATCGCGGGCGCGCTCGTGGCCTCCGTCGGCGGCGGCAGCCCGGGGCCTTCTGGAACTTTCGCTGAAGAATTCGACCGGCTGATCGCCGAGCTCGGCGATTACCTGAATGCCGCCGGGTCCGAGCTGAATTGGATGGCTGGCGCCATGCTCGACATCGTCGGAGTGCTTCTGCTCTCGATCCTCGGCGGACTGGCCGCCTTCATCCTCGTGGCCTCCCGACTGATGATCGCGCTTCTGATCGGGATCGCCCCGGTGATGATTTTCCTGACCCTCTTCGAGGTGACCAAGGATTATTTCGCGCGCTGGTTATCCGCGCTGGTTTCCTTCGCGCTCTACCCCATCGTCGTGGCCGGCGTGTTTGCCACGATCACTGGGGTTTCCTCAGCCTTGATCGGTGAGCTTGGCGACCCGGAAGGGGCCTCCAATATCGGCGCGCTCATCCCCTTCTTCATGATGGTGCTCATGGCCAAAGGGTTCATAATCGCAACACCCTTTATCGTCCGCGCGATCTCCGGTAACATCATGATGCCCGCCCTCTCCGGAGGTCTCGGCGGCGGCTACAGCTTCGCTCGCGCAGCGATGGGCAGCCAGCAAGTCTACAACCGCTATCTGATCGGCGGTGCAAGCGGCGCAGAGTACGCAGCCCTCAGGGCGCGGCAGTTCTTTGGCGTGCAGCAGATGCCGGCGAGGCAAGGCATGGGTCAGACGGGTTCCACAGGCGGCACAGGATCCGCAGACTCAGGGTCAAAAATGCTGGCGCAGCTGGCGAGACTGGGTCGGCTTGGTCGACGGTGACGGTCCTTTGCGGACATCGGCTGGACAGGCTATCGCTGCGATGACACTTCCCGGAACCGGCCATCCATGCAGTCGTGCAGCATGGGTCAAGTTTGCAAGGTCCGTAGTTGCCGTTGCAAACTGTTCCGCTAGGCTTTTCGAAGTGAAAAAGGGTATAGCTACTAGTGGGCACCCACTGTCGAAAGAGGGCAAAAGGCGCATTTAATTTTCATAAGGCGCGCTCTGCACACCCTACATAGCAAGCGGGCAGCTTTTCATTGAACCGCAGCATTTTCTGCCATCTCGTTTTAAGATATCAACTATCTCGGACTCGATCCGCCGCCGCTCATGCTCTCGCAGAACTAATTCTTCAATCACATCTTTATTTGGGCACTCGGCACGTAAAACCGGTTTATGTAACCGATTGCAGCCCGAACTGCACTTGTCAGCGACGCAAGATTTCTTTCGCAGAAGCCTATGTTTCCACCTGCATCCTCTTGGACAGGGTGTGCGCACATTCAAGACTTGCCTGCGATCTCTGGATATGCGCGGCAAGCGGTCGGCCAACCATCCTTTGCCTCGGAACATAGCCAACCACAAATCCTCTTCCCATCCCAGAGGTTTGGCCAGTGTCTCCATCTCGACCTGAACATGTGCCGCATCGCCATGACTCAGACCGGAACCTAGCGGCCATACACCTCTATTGTGGGCGTACACCTGGTTTCTCAGGTAAACGCTCAAGTAGGACCACCACGTCTTGGCTGCGTCGTCATCGTCCAGCGGATATTCGGAACGAAAATAGACACAGAATGTGCTGTCCGGATTGATGTGCCGTTCGAGGCAGAACGCAGGAAGCTGACGCTTGTTCTCCACTTCCCCTACAGCAACCCCGCCATGCTTTGAAATCTCAAGCTTGAGCCAAAACCCGTCAGCAGACATAGTCTTCGTGCCCGGAGGTGACACCAACAGGGTCGTCTCACGCGTCTTTTTGTCTGCAATGCTCGCCCATTCTGGGGTGTTTTGGAGCAGTCGGTTCAGAGTGTTCATTCGGACTTGAAATGTGCCCGAGGCTGAGGCGACTGGCTTGGAGCATGGGCTCTGGCGTAGTTCGGGCTGGCAACTTGTGCCGGAGCAATCGACAAGCAAGCTGCGACTTCGTCATAGTCCATGCTGGCGGTATAGCCGTCCTCGTATAGCAAGTCCCCAAGCGCTACGGGGGCAACACTCAGCGCGCGTGGTCCGAACTTGACGCCGTTGTCCTCGCAGTCGCGCTGCATCTGCTCGGACCGTGTGGTTGCGATGCTTGATGCCACGCGCACGGACCGATCACCACGGATACCAATCCGGGAAACCGGTGTCGGGCCAAGCTCGACACCGATGGCCAGTCCAAGACTGTCGAGATTGCCTAGAACAGATTTGCACAAGCCGAATGACGAGTGGAGACCGCCAGCACACTGCGCTGCTGAAGATACTGATTTGCGTTCGTCGGTCTCAGTGCGCGTTCCTTCGGCAATTAGCGCATGGATACAGTCCCCTATGAACCGGACTTTCCGGCCTCCAAAATCCTTCTCCACCACATTCTGAAATTCTTGGCGGATAACGTGAAGGGCGCGAACCGCTTCGCGAATGCCTCCTGACGCCACGGCTTCATCGAGATAGTCGGTGTACCCGGACAGGTCAGCATACATGGAGACCAACGGCATGCGGATCGAGCGGCTTGGCGACAACTCAGCATAATCGATTTCGCGCAGCGGCGGCTCCCTGTGAGAAAAGGTGAAGCTCGGGTCGGTGAAGTCTGGAAACTCCCCACGATGAACTTCATCTTTCCAGTTGGCCACGATATCTTGCGTATAAGCTTGGCGGTCCTGAACACCGAACACCAGATTGCCGTTGGCATCCTGGCGCGCTGCGTTTACGGTAACATCGGAATCAGCGAGACTTATGAACTCGTTGATCACTCCGAACTCCTGTAGGTTCAAAAGAGCCCGCACGCGGTCGGAGACATAGACACCTGCCTCCTTACCGAAGGCCAGCTTTGCTGCATGGTTTGCTGCGCTACCAAGGAACATCGGTTCCTGTTCGCAGCCCGTTCCGTTGTTGATGGCAACGCAAGTGCCCACGTCGATACCGATCCGGAATTCCGCGTTGAACTCGTTCCGGGCAAGCTCGCGGTTTGCGGCATCTGCAACCCGCTTGAAGTCATCAACGAAAGCAAGCGCCTGGGCCAACGTGTCGCGGCTGACACCCTGCTTTCCGCGTTCCAGAACAACAGCGTGAACACGACCATTGTGAAAATCCACCCGCTGCGCTGCGGATGCCTCAATCGCCCTGTCAGCCGCGCTGTAGTAGAGGTGCAGCAGGCGCATCGCGTGCTCGTGCGAGGCCTCTGTCTCGCGGCCTTCGTCAAGGCGAAACTCATCGTAGTTGGTGATGGCAATGTAGATTTGCACAGTGTCCACCACCACGGCCTTGCCTCTCGGCAGACTAAACAGCGGCGGCGTGGTGGGCTGTTCTTTCGCTACCCGCATGGCCATGTCGGCCTGATACAGGCGCTGGTATTCTTCAAAGCGCTGAACATTGAAGTCTGGAACCTCGCCTTTCAGCTTGTTGATGCGCGCGAGCGCTGTTGCCTCATTCCAGGCCATCTTGATCTTCCTTTCTGCGTCACCGGATGACCCGCCGCGCCGATTCTAGTTTTTAATATACTCCCATATTTTAGGGGTATCATAGTATTTGTCAATATGCTAGTCTTTTGCAGGGAGAATAGGCCGCCATGAAGCACGAATCCATCAAGCCAAGTCAGCGAAAACGCTACGAGTTCATAGAGTTCCAGCTCATGTGGGACGGTACTGTTGGACGCAAGATTCTTACGGAGAAGTTCGAAATTTCTCCGCAGCAAGCAACGCTAGACCTCACATCGTACCTGGACCTCGAACCAAAGAACATGACCTACGACCCGCGTCAGAGAACCTACATCGCACGCTCTGGATTTCGTCCGGCTTTTATAAAGGGAGAAGCGGCGGAGTATCTTCAACACTTAGAAATGCTGCATCATGGCTATCGTAGCTCCGATGAAGTCTGGCCTGCAAGCGTACCTGAATTCGATGCGGTAGCGGCTTCCACGCGTAAGACTGACCCCGATATCTTAAAAGCCGTGCTTCGGGCTATTCGTGACCGACACTGTATTGAGGTCATGTATGTCTCTCTCAGTTCTGAATCGGATTCGCCTCGTTGTCTTTACCCGCATGCGATTGCCAGTGATGGTCACCGCTGGCACATGCGTGCATTCGACGGAGATAAGAACCGCTATTCAGATTTTGTGCTTTCGCGCGTCGAAAAAGTCGCAACCAACGCTGATAATGACCAAGAGCTTCCAGAGGACGAAGAGTGGACGAATATTGTTGATTTACGCTTGCAGCCTGATCCAGCTCTCAGCGATAGGCAACGCGAACGTCTGGAAATCGAATATGACATGAGCAAAGGAGAGCTGTTGCTGAAAGTACGCCAAGCGATGCTGTTTTACTATCTGCGCTTTTATGGGTTCAATCCTCACGACGTTGAAGAAGGGATGATCCGCAACAAAAGTAGCTTTTCACTCTCTATCAAAAACCTAGAAGAAGTAGACGAATGTATTGGTCGGCGAAGCTAAGAAAAATAATCGGCTGGGAAAAAGAGGTCAGACTGCCCGGACTGTTCTCGGGGGACGGTGCATCTGAGCTTGTCAGGACAACCCTTCGTGAGAACCGTGCAATTCGCGGCGACTCAGCAATTGTAGACCAACTAATGAATCACGGTGAGATTGTATTTTTTCGCAAGGGCGACTGCTTGATTCATGAAGGTGATCAGGACAATGATGTTTATTTTCTTCTGTCTGGTGAGGTGGATATCGTTTTCAAGCGTCAGCTTGGTTCGAAACGCGTTGCTCCGAACCAAGTCGGCGAGATGGCAGCGATTGAACTTGGAAGCAAACGATCGGCAAGTGTATATGTCCTGACAGATGAGGCTGCCGCCCTTAAAGTGCCGGGACAGGAATTTAACCGAATATGGACGAATAGCCCAGAATTGCAACAAAACCTGCAAATAGAGATGACCGCGCGCCATCGCGAAAGGATCGCTGCTGGCGAAGTTGCAAGGCGTAATAATTCCTCTTCATGGTTCTGGACTTCTTTTGGAGTGGGCTTGGCATCGTATCTCATCACTTGGCTATTTCTTGTCCCTGCAACATGGACATATGATGCCCGCCTGGCGGCAACCGCCATGTTTGGCCTTGCGGCGTTCATATTGATGCTTCTTCATAATCCGGCTTTTTTTTGGAGGCGATGCTTCGGCCTTGTCTTGTTGGCTATGGTGGGGGTCTTTGCCCTTGCTCAGTTTGTATCTGTGGAGGCAGAGCATGGATTTGCCAGCCTAGAAGTAGCAATTCGTACTGGTGAGACCCAAAGTGAATGGCGGCAAACGCTTATCAATCAAGGAGCCTTTGTCCTCTCTTTGATTATTTGTGCGTGGATGGATCGCAGGAGCAACCCGGACTAAGAGAGAAGCTGCTCTGCATCTTGAAAACTAGACCGTTTGAGGAGAAAGTTCTCGGCTGTTTTTTCATGGCTGGAGCGGAACGCTCTGCCTAAAGTACCGGATTCCGCCCTCCTCTTCGGTCGCCCCATGTCTGCCGGCGCGGAACTGATAGTGTGTCCGTTTTTGCGGCCAGTCCGTGATGCTGCCTGCAGCTAACTTCCGGAATCTGCGCTCAATGTCGATTACCAAGGTCGAGACTGTGCAGAATTTTGTGCGTGACGCGTTTTCTTACGCCATCGGGAAGCGGTCTTCGAACATGATGGCAAGCTGAGATCTGACAGCGTGCCATTCGCGGACCGAACGCTTCCACTCGGTCGATGTAGCATTGAGCGCCAGATAGATCAATTTCGCCGCAGCGTCGTCGCTTGGGAAATGACCTCGGGTTCTGACGGCACGGCGAATTTTCGAGTTCAAGGCCTCAATGGAATTCGTGGTGTAGATCAGCCTGCGGACCTCGGGCGGGTAATCGAGGAACGGGATGACCTCGTTCCAGGCCCGGCGCCAGCTCGGCGCGATCGCCGGATACCGCCTTGCCAGATCGCTGTCCTCGAACTCAGCCAGAGCCAGTTCTGCTGCCTCGACGTCCACGGCCGTGTAGATCGCCTTGAGGGCGGCGGCGACGGCCTTGCGGTCCTTGTAGCTGGCGAAGTTCATGGAATGGCGCAGCAGATGGACGATGCAGGTCTGGATCCGAGTCTGGGGGAATGCGGCCTCGATGGCCTGGGGAAAGCCCTTCAGCCCGTCCACGACGGCGATGAGGATGTCCTGGACGCCCCTGTTGCGCAGGTCGCTGAGCACTTTGGCCCAGAACTTCGCGCCCTCATTGGCCTGAAACCACAGGCCCAGAACGTCCCGCGTGCCATCCGGCAGCACCGCGAGGGCCACGAAGACCGCCTTGTTCGAGACCGCCCCGTCGCTGCGGATATTGACCCGGATCGCGTCCATGAAGACGATCGGATAGCAGGGCTCCAGCGGGCGGTTCTGCCAGGCGGTGACCTCCTCCATGACCGCGTCGGTGATCGCGGAAATCAGGCTGGGCGAGGCCTCGACGCCGTAGATTTCCTCGATATGCCCCTGGATCTCTCGGGTCGTCATTCCCCGGGCATACATGCTGACAATCTTGCGGTCGAATTCAGGAAAGCGCCGCTGATACTTCGCGATCAGCATCGGATCGAAGGTGCCGTTCCGGTCGCGGGGAATGTCCAGAACCACCTTGCCGCTGTCCATGGTCACGGTCTTCTGGCTGCTGCCATTGCGCCGATTGGGCGGCTGGTTCTGGCCCTCAGGCGCATCATCTGCGCGCTCTTCATCGAGATGGACATCCATCTCTGTGCTCAGCGCGCGTTCCGCCAGCGCCTTGGTCAGCTCCGCCAGGATGCCGCTCTTGCCAAACAGGTCACCGGGTGAACGCCCTTCCATCAGACGGTCCAGCAAGTCTTTGTCGATGCTCATACGTGGGTCTCCTCTGTGAGCAGTTACCACGTCAGCGCACAAAATTCAGGATAGTCCCTCCGCCCCCACGCCGTCCACATGACACCAACTCCGAGGTATTCCGATGATCATTCAACCGATCAACTATGTGATCGCGGCCTGGCTGCTGACCTCGCTGGACAGCACCTTCACATCCGGGCATTTCGCGACGGGGCCACATAGTCGCTGGCGAAGTTTGAACAGACCGCCAAGCGCAGCCCCTCTGACTCCATCTCACGGGTTGAAGTCAGCGCATGGGCGTGGTGGATCACAGACTATGAACATCAAAGGGGTTACTGCATACAGTCGTTGAATTATTGATGCATAATCGGTATAAATACATTAAATTCAATATGATAAAGGCAATCATCTCATGCCCCACGATGCGCATTCAGCACGACAGAGAAAACATGGATTTCTGATCCGAATATCACACATCGGGCTCGCCATTGCCGTCATAAGTCAACTGCTGACAAGCCTTGTCCTGTCTGCACCCGCGCCTGATGCAGCAGGGAATTTTTACTTTGAAGTGCATGAATACGGCGGCTTATTCGCGTTTTTGTTCATTACTCTCTTTTGGTTCGGGGTCATTTTTCGCAAAAGACAGGCACCATCGGGCCTTATGTTCCCGTGGTTGTCAGCCGTACGGCTGTCGGCACTTTGGTCTGATACCAAGCTTCATGTTGCAGCCATTCGGAGAATGCGCCTACCTCCGTATGATGACCACGCTCCACTGGCATCTGCGATACACGGGCTTGGCCTGTTGCTGGTTACTGCCATGGCTGCTTCAGGCACAATCTATTACTTTATAAACAGCGGTAATCCCGACGCAGGCGGTCTGGTTGGTGTCGTCATGTTTATTCACCTCAACCTTGCCAATCTTGTTTGGGCATATTTGATCGGACATGCGGGTCTTGCCCTTGTCCATCATTTTTCCAACAATCTGCGTTTGGCCGAAATGTGGTCGCTCCGCCGCGACTAACTAAGCCATATTATTGAAAACTGTAGGGCAAAAAATTCACCCCTGGACAGGTATCCAGGGGTGAATGGGTAAGATGGTTGTAGATTGTTACGCAGAATTAGAAACGCATACGAATACCAAAATTCACAGATGTGTCGTCGATATTGTTTCCTTTGGCCCGGATCAGGTCTGCCGTGTTTCCGAGGGACCGATTCCAGGATACACCAACATAAGGCGCAAATTCCCGCGTGATTTCATACCGCAGGCGAATACCAACACCTACATTGTTGAAGCCGGAACCAACGTCGAATTCAGGATCATCCTGGAGCGCGGCACTGGTTTCAAAGCGTCCCTGAGCAATCAGCTTCTGGGTAAACAGCAGATCGTAGGTGCCCTGAAAGCGAGCGGATACATCGCCCTTTTCGCTGACGAAGAGTGCGGATTCAACTTCAAACCAATAGGGTGCCAACCCCTGCAAACCCACGACGGCATAGGTTCGGTTCAGATTCGGGCCGGGCCCAAACTTCAGATCGTGACGAACACCAAACTGTGCATCCCAGAACGGCGAGATCATCCGGCTATAGAGGAGTTGCAGTTCCGCATCGCCTTCCTTGGTGGACGATGTTGTACTAGCGCCTTCCGTTTTGACCCACAGCTTGTCACGGTCGCCGCCATACCAGCCCTGTATGTCCCAGTTCAGTGTATCTCCACCAGAGTCATTATTCCTGATCTCGAGCTGATCAACGGTGACGGTGCCAAATTTTTCTTCATCCATCACCTGAGCACCAGCATGCTGCACGGTCGCGAACATTCCGAAGAGACCAAGACACAGGGACGAAATCGTAAATTTGCGCTTGCCACTCATTTTCGTATTTACCACTTTGGACTTCCTCATTCTAGTTCAGGCAACCGTTACAACGCGGAACATTCCCATCTCCATGTGATAGAGAAGATGGCAATGGAAGGCCCAATTCCCGGGCGCATCCGCGGTGACCCGGACTGAAACCCGTTCGGCTGGTTTGACATTGATTGTATGCTTTCGGGGCAGGTATTTTCCCTGACCGTTCTCCAGCTCCATCCACATGCCATGCAAGTGAATAGGGTGCTCCATCATCGTGTCGTTCCGCAAAATCAAGCGCAGGCGTTCACCATACCGGAACTGGATCGGTCCCTTGACCTCCGAGAATTTTTTCCCATCGAAGGACCACATATAGCGCTCCATCACGCCAGTCAGGTGCAACTCAATTTCACGGGCCGGTTTGCGTTTGTCCTCGTAGGGTACCAAGCTGCGCAAATCCTTGTAGGTCAGCACCCGGCGACCATCGTTGCCCAAGCCAATGCCGGGGTTTGCGGTTTGATCCGTCGCATACATCGACACCATCGCACTACCTGGCAGGTGTTTATCCGGGCCGTGTTTGAAAGATTTGCCCTGGGGCTTGGTCGGCATTTCCATACCCTTGGTCATACCTGCCATGCCATCAGAAGACATGGATTTCATATCCTTCATGCCAGTGGACGACTCTTTTGCCATGCCGCCATCCATCGACATGCCGCCAGGCATCATACCCATGTCAGCCATGCCTCTGACAGGACGGGTGCGTCGGGCCGGGATACCTGCTTGCATACCCATCTGGGGCGCAAGAGTGCCACGCGCAAAGCCGCTACGGTCCATTGTTTCGGCGAAAATCGTATAGGGCTTGTTGCCGTCTGGCTCAACGATCACATCAAATGTCTCAGCCACACCGATGCGGAACTCATCAACTCGCACAGGTTTGACATTCTGGCCATCTGCGGCAACCACCGTCATTTTCAACCCCGGGATGCGAACGTCGAAATATGTCATCGCCGCACCGTTGATAAACCGCAGGCGAATTTTCTCACCCGAACGGAACAGGCCGGTCCAGTTTTCGCCACCGGTCATACCGTTCATCAAGTAATGGTACGTCGCACCTGTGACATCGGCGATGTCCGTCGGATCCATACGCATGGCTCCCCACCGCGTGCGATCTGCAAAGGTCGCCTTGGCACCGTTTTTCCCGACGCTCTGCATGAAATCAACGACGGTCTGTTTCTGGAAGTTGTAATATGACCCCATCGTCTTAATCTTGCGCAAGACGCTATAGGGGTTTTCAAAGGTCCAGTCAGACAACATGACAACATAGTCACGCTGGTATTTGAAAGGATCAGGCCGGATAGGGTCGATGATAATCGGCCCGTAGTGCCCCGATTGTTCCTGTAGACCCGAGTGGCTGTGGTACCAGTAGGTACCGCTTTGCCGGATCGGAATGCGATATGTAAATGTCTGGCCGGGCTTGATGCCCTGAAAGGTGACCTTGGGAACGCCATCCATCGCATTGGGAAGGATCAGCCCGTGCCAGTGAATAGATGTATCTTCACCAAGGGTATTGCGGACATTGATCGTAACGTCCTCGCCCTCTTTGAAGCGCAATAATGGCCCCGGAATACCGCCGTTCACCGTCACGCCGCGTCCGCGGCGACCGCCAACTTTGACACGCTTCTTTGCTACCGTCAGGTCATATACCCCTGGTGCCGTTTGTGCAGGCGCACCGTTCGTGTATGCATAGGATGGAACAACACTTTGAAACAATGCGGCTGATCCCAGCCCCACGGCCCCCGACATGAATCCACGCCTGTTCAAAAAGCCCAGTTTATCAGTCGTCATAACCATTCCTTCGCCATATCAGGTTATCCTATCCCATAGTCCCGTAGCCCTGACGAGTAAATTGGGGGCCCACTGGAAGGTTGGGCAAAAACTGCATTACTGCGCTACTTTAGGCACAGTTTTCGCCTTATGCTCCGAACCTGACGCCATCCAGGGGTTAAAAAGTCTCAGGGTCTGGTGGCTTGCGCACGAACCAGCTGCAGCCTAAGAACCCGAAAACTAGAATTTGATCCTAAACAGGACACCTATATGCAAACAGTTTTAGATGTGCTGGGATGGATAAGTGGTCTGCTGGGCCATGAACATTCAAAAGATACATCAACAGCGTTTTACGTCGTGCTTCATGTTATCCTTATCTGGGCACCATTGACGTTTGTTCTCGTCGTGCTGGTAAGAGTTGCAAAAAGTATCGCGAAACGCGCGAACGTATTTGGAAAAAGGTCTGGCACGGTCTTGCAGTCCGGGCTTCCGGGTTCGGTTTTTCAGTTGATATTTCGCCACACACGGCAGGATCAATTTAACCTTGTGGTATTGGGCCTGATCTCGCTGCCGGTTCTCTATGCAACCTTGGAATTGCCAAAACGGATTATCAACAGAGCCATTGACGGACCAGAGCACACCACCTTCATGTTCGGCCTCAACCTTACACAAACCGAACATCTGTTCTTTCTTTGCGCAGTTTATCTTGCAGCGATCATGACAAGCGGTCTTCTAAAATATGGCCTGAATGTTTATAAAGGGAAGGTCGGAGAGCGGCTTTTAAGGCGCCTTAGGCTAAATATATACTATAGATGGAGAGCGGGTTCAGGTACGGAGCAACGATCCGAGGTCATCCCGATTATCATGCAGGAGGTCGAGCCAATCGGCGGGTTTGCCTCTGAAGCCTTTGCGCTTCCCGTATTTCAGGGCGGGACGTTCCTGACAATACTTGTATTCATGTTTTTGCAGGATCCGTATCTTGGGGCTGCCGCAATTGCACTGTTACCACTTCAGCTAGCGTTAATCCCGAAGCTCCAACGAAAGGTCAATGTGCTCGCGCGGGCGCGGATGGGCGAGGTTCGTTATCTCAGCGGCCAGCTTGGAAGTCAGGCAACAGCCGATAATCTGATTGGTATCCACTCAAAAGCGGTCGGGGGCAGCCTTAAGGAAATTGAACGCATCCGGTTGAGCATCCATCGGGCAAAATTCTTCGCAAAAAGTCTTAACAATTTTCTGTCCTCCCTTACGCCCTTTTTCTTCTATGCAATCGGTGGATACCTCGTGATCAATGGGAAGTTGACCTTGGGTGGATTGGTCGCGGTAATAGCCGCTTACAAAGATTTTTCAGCCCCGCTAAATGAACTGTTCCGGTATTATCAAAGCCGTGAAGACGTCAAGATCCGCTATCAAGGTGTAGACGAATTTTTGAGCGATAGAGGCTTGTTGGTTTGAGAAGGCATAAATCATGACCTGCCCCCCGAGGCTCCCTCATTTATAACGAGAGTCTGCGGGTCTGGTTTTCATATTCGTTGTCTTCGTTTTGAGCAAGCGCGTCGGGCGCGGAGCCCTCAAATTGCTCAAGCGCTCGACGCGCTTCAGCGGGCGTTTGGTTTTCCAGTGATGAGTGGGGTCTGACGTTGTTGTAATCGTATCGCCAGAGCGCCAGCTTGCGGCGGGCGTCATCCAGGCTGTCGAACATCTCCTCATTCAAGAGCTCGTCGCGCAGGCTGCCGTTGAATGACTCGATGAAGGCATTCTGCTGGGGCTTGCCTGGGTCGATATAGTGAATCGCCCCGGTTTTACCGGAGACCTGTAGCTTCATTTTACGCGACCATATCGAGCACGTCGCGCTGTGCATAGAAGTTCTGTTCAGCCTCTGCTGGCGGTATGTTTCCGATAGGACCGAGCAAGCGCCGGTGATTAAACCAATCGACCCAGCCGAGTGTCGCGGTAATCCCCCCTAAAATTAGTGGTGTTCAAAAGTAGAATTTTCTCGGCAAGATATCTGAGGAGATTTACGATGAAGAATGGACGATACAGCGACGCGCAGATTATGGCGATCCTGAAGCAAGCGGAGGGTGGCGTGCCAGTTTCTGAACTGTGCCGTGAACATGGCATGAGCAGCGCGAGCTTCTACAAATGGCGTGCAAAGTTTGGCGGTATGGATGCGTCGATGATATCCGAGATGAAGGATATGGCGGAGGAGAACCGCCGCCTGAAGCGCATGTATGCTGAGATGAGCATGCAGAACGACTTGCTGAAGGAGGCGCTTGGAAAAAAGCGTTGAGGCCGTCTCAGAGGCGAGGGATGGCCATGAATGCGATTGCGCAACATGGGGTCAGTATCGCGCTGGCCTGCCGTGCGTTTGAGATCAGCGAGACTTGCTACAGATACAGCCCTGTTTTGAGCGACGAGAACGAAGAGATTGCGGACTGGCTTGAACGTCTGACGGCGAACAAGCGCAACTGGGGCTTTGGGTTGTGCTTTTTGTATCTGCGCAACGTTCAGGGCTATGGCTGGAACCATAAACGGGTCTACCGGATCTACTGCGAGCTGGAGCTGAACCTGCGGATCAAGCCCAAGAAACGCTTGAAGCGGGACAAGCCGGAGCCGCTGGCCGTGCCAGAGAGACCAAATGACACTTGGTCCATGGACTTCATGGCGGATCAATTGGCGGATGGTCGGTCGATCAGGACGTTGAACGTTTTGGATGACTTCAATCGCGAAGGCCTGGCCATTGAGGTCGACTTCTCGCTGCCTGCGGAACGCGTCGTGCGGGCGCTGAACCAGATCATTGAATGGCGAGGCCAGCCCCAAACTCTTCGTGTGGACAACGGCCCAGAATACGTCAGCGGCAAGCTGATGGCATGGGCTGAGACGCGCAACATCTGCCTGCAATACATCCAACCCGGAAAGCCGCAACAGAATGCCTATATCGAGCGCTACAACCGAACCGTTCGCGGCGAATGGCTGGGGCAATACATCTTCGAAACCATCGAGGAGGCACAAGACCAAGCAACTGAATGGCTCTGGACTTCTGTGGTTGCCGCCCGTGATGCAAGAAGTTTTTTCCCTTTGAACAAGTGATCGAGTGCGGTCTTCTGTCAGGCCTTGATGTGCGGCGCTTTCACGAGCCGCAGGCCGGTATGGTGATCTGCGGATCAGGTCCAAATCTTACAAACGAGCTTTGTTGGCTCGAAGTCCGTAGCTGGTTTTCCCGATCCAGATCTGTTCGATCATTGCGCCCATTCGGGTCGTCGCCTTCTCACACTCCCTTCACCGGGTCAGGTCGTTGCGGCACATGTTGATCGTGCTGCCACGGCCGGCACCGGATCCCTATAGTCCTCATTCTTCGTCAGCATGGCCCAGATACCGCGCGCCATCTTGTTGGCCAACGCGATTGCCACCAGCATGCGTGGCTTCCTTGCCAACATCCGCGCCAGCCAGGATCCCTCAGTGATCGTCTTGCGCCCCATCCAGTTCAGTCGCGACATCGCCCCGATGATCAGCAGTCGCCGGATATCGGTTTGACCGGCCTTGGAGACGCGCCCTAATCGCTCCTTGCCGCCGGAGGAATGCTGCCGGGGGACAAGTCCAAGCCAGGCGGCGAAGTCTCGCCCCCGTTTGAAGCTTTGCATCGCGGGCGCGAATGCCTCTATTGCCAGTGCGGTCAGCGGACCGACCCCCGGCATCGTTTGTAACCGCCGGGCAGTATTAGCCGTCGTAGCCATTTCTTTTGCTGTCTTAGTTTTGGCGTCGATCCGGATCGTTTGCTCTGCGATCTGTTTGACAAGATCCCCGCATTCATCGCGAACCAACGCGGGTAGATCGCAGTTCGGGTCCTCCAGAATTACATCGAACTGCTTGATATTTCCGATTCCCTTTGGGACGGCGTGGCCGAACTCATAGAGTACCGCACGCAGAGCATTCACCAACTCGGTGCGCTGGTGAACCAAACGCTCC
>Ga0208645_1002456_pt1 | contig 14746 bp, 9 predicted proteins | sample VirMetDEL_Sep_01_FD_184519 | JGI IMG/M metagenome (GOLD analysis project Ga0208645, IMG submission 184519) | Aqueous microbial communities from the Delaware River and Bay under freshwater to marine salinity gradient to study organic matter... | ecosystem: Environmental > Aquatic > Marine >... | reverse complement strand
TGCCGACCAGCACAGCGGCAAGACGGGCTTCAGCCGATACAGACCGTGCAAGCGTTCTCAGCGCAACTCACTCGAGCCCGGCCATATCGATGATACGTCCCATCGCAACTAGCATCCCCAACGAAGCAGCAGGCTACACCGCCATGACCCGCCGAGCCTCACTCGGTTTCATCTATGTGGTCGCTACGCTTTTCATCACCGTCGCCCTGGCGCTGGTCTATCTGTGCATGGAGCTGGACGAACAGCAGGTACAGCACAGCGAAACAGACGCGGCCAAGGCAATGGAGAGCCGGCGAGACAAGATCGGCACCGCGCTGGCCGACTACGCTTTCTGGAACGATGCCTACAAGCATATGAGCGGCGACGTGGATGTAGGCTGGGCGTTCGAAGGCGACAACATCGGCCAGTCGCTGTTTTCCACGTACGGCCTGGACGGCGTTTTCGTTCTGGGGCCCGACGCATCGACCCGCTATGCCATCGTCGATGGCGAGTTGAGCGGCGTCGAAGCTCACGACTGGATAGCCGGCGACTTGCCGGCGCTGTTGGCCAGCGCCCGCAGCCGGTCTGCCGAAGACGGCTTCACGCAGGTCTACTTTTCAGTCACAGGAATGCCGGCCGTGGTGTCGGCCGCTGTGATACGGCCGGACAGCTCGTACGATGATTTCGCACAGCTGTCCTATCTCGTCTATGTCGACGTGCTGACCGGCCCGAAGCTGAAGGTGCTGGACGAAGCATTCGACCTGATCGGCCTCACCGCTACCGTTGGCACCGTTCCCGACGGCTCGAGACCGATGCTGACGCTGCAAGAAAGCCTCGGCATTGCAACCACACTGCAATGGCAGAGCGAAGCGCTGGGCAGGTCGGTGCTGGCGAAATTCCTGCCCATGCTGTTGCTGCTCGGAACACTGGTCGCCGCGCTTATGTTCTGGTTGCGCAGTCGTGTCATCCATGCAGCGGACATGATCGATACCTCTCAGCAAGCGTTACGGGTCAGCGAGCAGCGCTTCAAGAATATTTCGGAAGCATCCTCGGATTGGATCTGGGAAACCGATTCAGAACAACGGCTGACGTTTCTGTCCGAGCGTTTCACGCAGGTCACGGGTCTAGCCTGTCACGCCTGGATAGGGCGTCAGCTCACCGAGTTGCTGGCGTATGACAAACAGCTGATGGCTGCCACTGCCGAAGACGGAGTCGCTGCCGGTCGCAGACCAATTCCCTGCGAAATGCGCGACGACCACCAGAGCCCACGCTATTGCCAGCTCTCTGCCCGCGCCGTGCGGGTTGCAGAACAGTTGCAGGGTTACCAGGGCACTGTCTGCGACATCACCGAGGAAATCGAAGCCAAGGCGCGCATCGAGCACATCAGCCAGCACGATGCCCTAACGGGGCTGGCCAATCGTCACCGTCTGAACAACTTTCTCAATACCCGCTTGAGCGAAGGCCTGAGTGGTGACCACCCCGTGTTTCTTCTCGCTCTGGATCTGGACCGCTTCAAGCCTGTCAACGACACCTTTGGTCACGCTGCGGGCGATGTGGTGCTTCGCGAAGTGGCCAAGGCGCTCACCGGCGGCACACGGGAGACAGACCTGGTAGCAAGGCTTGGCGGCGACGAGTTCATCGTTGTGGCCACCGACTGCCGCACCCAGGAGCAGGCAGAGCGGCTATGCCTGCGGCTGATCGAGCAGATCAACCAACCTATACGAATCGGAACCAACGACGTCAGCGTAGGCGCCAGCATCGGTATCGTTTCGGCGCCGTTCGACGGGCTGACCGCGGAGGACCTGCTGCGCTATGCCGACATCGCGCTGTACGAAGCCAAGTCCAGCGGCCGTAACCTGTTCCGGTTTTACGAGCCGGCGATGAACGAGCGCATCATGGAGCGTCGCCAACTCGAAATGGACATGCGGCAGGCGTTGCGCCGCCATGAGTTCCGCCTCGATTTCCAGCCGCGCTACGATGCGTCTTCGCAAACCATCGTCGGTGCCGAGGCCCTCGTGCGCTGGCAGCATCCAATCCGCGACCTGCTCAGCCCGGCCTGTTTCATACCCTTGGCCGAGGAAACCGGCTTGATAGTGGAGCTCAGCGACTGGGTGCTGCGTGAAGCCTGCCTTAACGCCCTAAGCTGGGGCGACGAGCTGATGGTTTCGGTGAACCTGTCTCCGGTTGAGTTTCAGCGCAGTGATCTAGTCGACCGTATCGCAACCGTTCTCAAGAGCACGGGCATTGCGCCGCAGCGCCTTGAGCTGGAAATCACCGAAAGCGTCATGCTCGAAGATGCCGCCTCGGCGCTGACGACCATGAACGCGCTCAAGGCGCTGGGAACTCGCCTGTCCATGGATGACTTTGGCACTGGCTATTCGTCCCTGAGCTACCTTCGCAGCTATCCGTTCGACGGCATCAAGATCGACCGCAGCTTCATCTCCGGACTTGACCAGTCACAAAGCAGCGAAGCAATCGTCCACGCCATTGTCAGCATGGGTCACGCCCTCTCGCTGACCGTTACCGCCGAAGGTATCGAGACAGTTGCACAGCTTGGAAAGCTGACCGAGCTTGCGTGTGACCAGGCGCAGGGCTTCTATCTCGGTCGCCCAATGTCACCGCTGCTGTTCCAGCAGGTCCTGGCGGATGCGCGGGTGGAGCATGTCGTAGAGGCCGGCGGGTGCTAAACGGCGATCAAGCCAGCAGGCACTGGCCAGCACCTATGCCTGCGCCTGCCCAGTGCGTGCGTCTTCAAACAGCGCCCGGTGCAGCCTGCGCTTCGAAGGCGGCTGAAACCGTATCTGCCAGATGCTCGAGCGTGAAGGGTTTGGTCATCATGCTCATCCCCACGCCGAGAAACTCGGATCGAATCGCCGCGTTTTCCGCGTAGCCACTGATAAACAGGACGGGCAGATCTGGCCGTTTCTGCTGGATGATTTCTGCCAGCTGGCGGCCGTTCAGACCGGGCAACCCGACGTCGGTTATCAACAAGTCCAACGCATGCAAGCCATCGAGCAGACTCAACGCCTGCTGACCGTCTTCAGCGAGGTGGACTTGATAGCCAAAGTCTCCCAGCGCCGCGGCTAGCAGCAGGCGTACCGAATCATCGTCCTCGACCACCAGGATCGTCTGCCCTTTACCGCAGGTAAAATCCACGGGTGCGACGGTCGATGCCTTCTCGACAGCAGACGTCTGCGCCAGTGGTATATACAAGGTGATCGACGTACCGGCGCCCTCCTCGCTGGTTACCGAGACGAACCCGCTGCTCTGCTGGACGAATCCGTAAACCATGGAAAGGCCCAGCCCAGTACCCTGTCCCAAAGGTTTGGTCGTGAAGAACGGTTCGAAAATTTTCCCCAGCACAGACTCAGGGATACCAACCCCGGTGTCCGATACCCTGATGCTGACATAGCAGCCCTTGTTACCACCCAGACGAATCGCGTCTGCCTCGTCGACATCAGCTCGGCTGGTCACAATCGCCAGCGTGCCCCCGTCGGGCATGGCATCACGCGCATTGATGCAGAGGTTCAACAAGGCGTTTTCAAGCTGATTGGGGTCGACCAATGCCAGTCCAGCATTGTCGTCAAGCTGAAGCTCAAGCTTGATTCGCTCCGTCATGGTCCGTTTGAGCAAATCACCTAACGACAGGATCAGTGGGTTCACCGACGTAGCGCGGGCTTCCAGCGACTGTCGGCGTGAGAACGCCAATAAACGCTGGGTCAGGGCCGCCGCTCGGCTGGCGGACATGTGAGCGGCCGTCATGTAGCGATCCAGATCGCCGTATTGCTGCCGACCAATACGAAGGCGCATCAGGTCCAGCGCGCCGATCACACCGGTCAGCATGTTGTTGAAGTCATGAGCGATGCCCCCGGTGAGCTGTCCCACCGCGTCCATCTTCATGGATTGACGGAGCTGCTCTTCGGTTCGGGCGCGCTCCTGGCTCTCCTGCGTCAGCTTTTCCAAAGCCTCTTCCAGCGCACGGGTGCGTGCCTTTACCTGGTACTCGAGATCATCGTTGAAACGGCGCAGCATCTCTTCGTTCTGCTTTTCAGCGTTGATGTCGATGACCACTAGGGCCGCGCCTTTGATCTTCCGCTGGCTGTCATACAACGGCACGGCATTGACGCGCGTCCACAGCTCGGGCCCTTCGTCTGGGTAGTAGCGAAAATCCGCTCCTTCCACCGTTTCTCCGCGCAGCGCACGGGCGCCGGCGAACCGATTGCGCGGTATCAGTTGACCCTCGCTGTCCAGCCCCACCCACCGTTCGGCATGCTGAGTGTCGGCAGATGGGATTCTGCGATTGGGCACATACCGCTCGTAGGTGGGATTGCTGAGTACGGTGGTCCCGTTCACGTCGATCAGGCATATGCCAACCGGAAGGTGTTCGACCAGCCTCTCTAGCGTCGCCTGCTGCTCAGCAAGTTCGACAAGGCGGTCTGCAATTTCGAACTGACGGAGCCGTGAGCGCCAAGCCATCGCCACAGTACTCAGCAGAGCTGCCGGTGTTACCGGTTGCTCAAGAATCACCAAGTCCGTTAACCATGCAGGCAACCGCTCCTTGATCGCGGTGAAGTCGTCGCATGATTCACTCCGGATGTCGGAAATCAGGATAAAGGGGATATCCGCTTTGTCGCTTGGCTCCGCGATGGCGCCGCCGCTCGCCATCGCCGATGCAAGGAACCGATCGGTGGCGATCACCGCACCGACACGGTGATCCAGCTGTTGAAAAAAACTGTCGCTGGAGCAGAAAGCGATCTCATAACCCTCTTCGTCCAGTAGCTGGATCAGGTGAGAGAAATCGACGCCGCAGCCAGTGCCAATCAATAGCCGCCTGGCCTCGGATGAAATGTCAGCAGTCACGTCGGTGCTTTCCGGTAGTTAGGAACAGGTGAGGTTGCCCTTCGCGTCCGTTTAGCACTCAAACGTCTGCATAGAAGAAGCCACTACGTAAGCACCCGATAGTCTGAAGGGGCTGCTGTGCTGGACAGCAGTGCGCCAGTCAGCCGCCGCAGCGGTCTGGCCAACGCATCTAATGTAGTGGTGTAGGCAAATGGTACAGAGCCGACCGTGCGGGCAGAAGCCACCGTGCATCTGATTCCTACAAGAATCGAGTGCAGCGCGGGCAGTAACGGCGTAAAGCTCAACTCGCCCGGCGATCGATGATGTAGTCCCCAAGCTTGGTCAGCGGCATGGGCTGGGCGAACAGATAGCCCTGCGCCTCGTCGCATGACGACCGCATCAACTGACGCAGCATATCGGCATCCTCCACACCTTCGGCCACGACGCGCATGCCAAGCGAGTGACACATTTCGGTCACTGCCTTGATGAAGTCGAGACAGTTGTCGGCCTTGCTCGAGGGGCAGAGAAATGTCCTGTCGAGCTTCACGACATCAATAGGGTACTGGCGCAAATAGGCGATTCCGGCGTATCCGGTGCCAAAGTCATCGATGGCAAGCCGCACGCCGATGGCCCCAAGGTTTCTCAGCAGCTGATGCGACGTGTCGGTGTCTTCGATAAGTCCGGACTCGGTCAGCTCCAGTTCAAGACGGTGCGTATCCAACCCGGCCGCACTTAATGCTCCACTGACTTCGCTGCACAATGTCGGCGATTTGAGCTGCACCGGTGACACGTTGACCGATAGCATCAACTCGGTACCGATGCGCTCGGTCAACTGCTGAATGTCTTTGCACGCCTGCTGCAGCACCCAGTTACCAATCTTGCAGATCAGGCCGGTGGCCTCAGCGATGGGAATGAACACTGCCGGTGAAACCAGTCCCTTGCTTGGGTGGTTCCAACGGATCAGCGCTTCCACACCGCACGGGGTGTCGTCGTCCAGGCAGATGCGCGGCTGGTAATGCAGCACGAACTCGTTTCGTTCCAGCGCTTCGCGCAAATCGAGCTCCAGCGCCATGCGGTTCTTGGTCTCGATGCTCATCTCGGCGGAGAAGAACTGCATCCCGGTGCCGCCTGCATCCTTGGCGCGATACATGGCGATATCCGCATGCTGTAGCAGTTCGTCGATGGTGGTGTCAGGGTTTGGATACAGACACATGCCCATCGATGCCGAGGGGTAGTAACGGGTGCCGAGCACATCGCAGGGCACCTGGATCGCACGCAGCAGGTCGGTCGCCAGCCGCTCGGCCGAGCGCACGCCGTCAGGTAAATGGGCCACCACCACAAATTCGTCCCCGCCCAGGCGCGCCACCAGGTCACCGGATGGCAGCGCCTCACGCAGGCGATGGGCAATCTGCACCAACAGCACGTCGCCGTAGCCATGCCCCATCGAGTCGTTCACTTCCTTGAAGCGATCCAGGTCGATCAGCATGATCATCAGCTGCTGGTTTTCCGGGATGAAATTGACCAATTCGCGCAAGTGATCGTTGAGGTAGGTTCGGTTGGGCAGCCCCGTCAAGGAGTCATGCGTGGCCATGTGGTGCAGCCGGTGCTCGACCTGCTTGCGGTCGGTGATGTCGGTCAGCCCGCCTGACCATTCCTTCATAATTCCGCGGTCATCGAAGATGGGCACGGCATGACCGGACATATGCCGATACTCGCCGTCCGCCCGACGAATGCGGTACTCCGCACGCTTGTTGGTATAGACCGAACGCATTTCTTCCATGACGGATTCAAGCTCGGCGCGATCCTCTGGATGCACGGCCTCAAGCCAGCCCTTGCCTCGCGACTGCTCGAACGTCTGGCCTGTGAATTCAATCCAGTCAGGCTGTGGCTCGACGATGTCCACCAGCGGGCTGGTCGACCAGACCAGACTGTTAGTGGCCCTGACCAGCCCCCTGAAACGGCGCTCGTTGGCTGCCATTTTTCGTTCAACCTTGACCCGCGCCCGGTTGGCTCGATCACGCTGCACCACCAATGCCGCGGTGTTGGCCAGCAGGGTGATGCCTTCCTGCTCCAAGGACGATGGCGCGGCACAGACAGTGCTGTAACAGGCGATGGTGCCCATCACCTCGCCGCCGTCGGAAAGCACGGGTGTCGACCAGCAGGCACGCAGGCCATTCTCGAGCGCCTTGTCCCGGTGCGTGGCCCAGTACGGATCGCTACCGATATCCACGGCGACACTTGGCTTGCCGGTGGTTACTGCCAAGCTGCAACTCGATTCATCGGAACCGGCATCCATTTCATCTACCGCTGCGACAAAATCCGCTGGGAGGCTGGAGGCTTCAACGAATCGCAGCTTGCCGTCCTCATCCAGGCGCATGATCGCAGCACGAATGGTTCCAGCCGACTGCTTTTGCGCCGAGCGGGTAAGTTCAACCAGCACCTCCGTCAAAGGTGCACCGGCCACCGCCAGCTCGAGTGAGCGCATCTGCCCTTCGGCAATCGCCTCGGAGCGGCGGCAGTCAGTCACGTCTTGGCTGATGAAGTGCAGCGCGCGTAGTTCGGGATGGGCGGTGGAGCGACCGGTCACGCTGACCATTTGCACGCCGCTGTCGCCGACCAGAACACGGCATTCGAAGCGCACCTCATTACCGGTCGAGAGCGCTATGGCGACATGTTCGGCGACCGGATCGCGGTCGTCGGGATGGATATGTTCAAGAAATTCGGTAAGCGAGGTGCTGCCTAACGAACAGGCATCGAGCGCATGGGTAACGGCTTCGACCGTCGCCTGGGTATCGCTCAGCGAATCGTCCAGTTCGACGTACCACTCCAGCAATCCAGCCGATTGCAGCGTGAAAGCAAGCCGGGATTGCAGATCTGGTTGGGCCATGCAGATTATCCAATGGAGTGTATGGCGGGCTTCAGGTTGGACCCACAGAGTCGGTTACCGTTCTGAGGCGAATCCATATGCGCGGCATTGCATTGCCTTCAACCTTGACAAGGGTAGCCCAAGAGCCCGGCATGCCCCGGAAAAAGCCTTCTGTAGCCGACGTTCGGCGCGGCAGGCGGACGCTCTATCTCGTCGATTCACCAAGCCGGGGCCGGACGTCCCTGCTCCGCCAGCACGTCCCGCACACAGCGGCGAAACAGCTGCTGCACCGGCAGCTGTCGGGCGCTGTGTCGGCCAACCAAGACCAGCTCCCGGTAAAAGGTCGCGCCCCCCAGACGCAGGACGCGAACGGTCGGCTGACGCTCGAGCCATAAGCCGGCCTCTGGCACCAGCGCGACGCCTAAACCACAGGCGACCATCTTGACGATGGCATCCAGCTCATCGAGTTCCAGGCCTGGGCGTACATCCAGATGATGTTTGCGCAAGAACTGACTCACCTGCCGACCGCCAAACGAGCTACGGTCGTAACGCACGAAAGGCTGCTCGACGAGCAGTTTCAGCGGGTCATCACCGGCTACGTCGAGCGGCGTGATCAGCACGAACGGCTCGCGTTGAATCAGCTCGGCGTGCAGTTCCTTGGGCAGGGCGAACGGCGGTCGGATCATGATGGCCAGGTCGATCTCGCCCGCATCGACCTGCGACAGCAGGTTCAGCGAAACGCCGGGAATCAGCTTTGGCGCGACACCCGACGCCTGTTCCAGCAGGCGAAGCAGCACTGACGGTAACAGCCCGGTCTGTACGGTCCCGATCGCACCGATGCGCAGTTCGCCCCGGTAGTCTTCGAGAGAGTCCGGCTGCCCCATCAGACTGAACGTCTCCAGGATCTGCTCGGCCATCGGCACGGCCCGCAGTCCGGCCGGGTTGAGATAAGCCGAGCGGCCCGTTCGATCAAACAAACGCAGGCCCAGCGCCGTTTCGAGATTCTTGATCTGAGCGCTGACGGCGGATTGAGTCAGACCGACCTTGTGGCCTGCAGCAGCAAAACTGCCGCAGCGGGCGACTGCGAGAAAAGTTCTCAGTTCACGGATCATAAAGACCTAGATTGATCGAAATATTCGAGGCTCGACATGAACGATATCCGCTGTTGACGGGTGCGACAAATCGGCAAGATGGCACTCAAGGCCCCACAACAGAAGGAAGCCCTGATGAGCCTCTCCCCTTTTCACCTTGCGATTCCCGTCTACGACTTGCCGGCCGCGCGCCGCTTTTACGGTGAAGTCTTCGGCCTGGCCGAAGGACGATCGTCCGAGCACTGGGTCGACTTCGACTTCTACGGCCATCAACTGGTCATTCACGAGCACCCGCGCACTGCTACGCAGGAAGCCGCACACACCAACGCGGTGGACGGTCACGACGTCCCGGTCCCGCATTTCGGCATCGTGCTCAGCTGGCCCGAGTGGGAAGCCTTGGCAGAGCGCCTGCGCGCCCGCGGCACTCAGTTCGTGATCGAACCCTACGTGCGCTTTCAGGGGCAGGTAGGCGAACAGGCCACCATGTTTCTCTTCGACCCCTGCGGCAATGCCCTGGAATTCAAAGCCTTCAAGGACATGAGCCAGCTGTTCGCCAAATGACGTTAATGGTCAGGCTGATTGAGCATCGGCGGCAACCCGCGACCCAGCAGGTATGGACAGCCTTGAACCGCTCGACCTTCCGCTTTCGGGCTGACGCCCCTGTGCTTGATCAGAGGCATGCAGAAGATCGCATTGAAGGCTTGCTGCAGATTGCTTACCGATGCTCAAACCCCGCTGCGAGCGAGTGCCGGTGCAACGCCGGCCTGAACGCACTCGTGCTGGTCAGTAGGTGTGGTTGGACTCCAACGACTAAGCGGAGCAACCGCATCTGATTCCGAGATGGCGTTCGCCAGAGCGTCATCCGTTCGCTGCAGCCTGCTGTCTCCCCGCACGCCTTCGTTCTGCTCGCGTACGCCCCGACGGTTATGCGATCACCTACACCGGGAATGGTGGCAGCGACAAAGGCATTCAGCAGATAAGAGCTGCGTGACGGACGAACTTTTCGCGCGCTCGGGGCTAAACAAAACCCTCGATCAACCGATAACCCGTCATGCCAAGCGAAGGCTGAACAGTTCACGGCTGAAGGCCTCGCACCGCACTATCTCGCGGATTTCGTCCTGCTGCGTATTGATCGCTTCAGCTCGAAATGCGCAACCACCACCCTGCAGACGGAAGCCATTACCGTGCAACTCATCGATAACCGAGCGCTGATCAACGATGCCTTGAGCCAGTCTGCAGAGCTGACGGGGGGGCGTTTCGATCATCGCTATTGGTTGAGCAAGGTGGCGGATGTAAAGCTGCTGATCATCTCCAAGCCGGAAGTGCTTTTCGATCTTTCGGTCAAGGTCTACATCCCCTTACCGGCCGGGCAGCACACACCGCTGACCTATGGCGATGGCTGGTTCAACTGGCACTTTCTCGGCAGCAAGAGCGCGGTCGTCACCATTGCTCGCGAGATTCTGGCGATCGCGATGCGCAACCGGAAATCTCACTCTCCTGTGCTGCAGGCCTGGCTGACCCAGCTGGTGGCGTTCAAGCACAGCGACCATACGATCGCCGTGCTTGAACCCGAGCAACAACAGGACTCGGTAGGCGGTTAGACGCTCTCACCAGCGCCCAGCGCAGCCTCTTCGTAATCGAGTTCACGTAGCAGCGTCTGCAGCATCTGCTCGTCGATCTCGTGCCGCTTTCTCATCCGGTACATTTCCTTGCGCTGCACAGCAATGGCGTTGAGGCGGATATCGCGCTCCAGCGCCATGGTTTCACGCGCCTGGTTTGCCCGGCCGTGATGATCCATCAGGGCCTCGATGTCGTGCCGATAGGATTCGGTAACCCGCGCCGTGACCTCACTGCGCAGCAGCATCTCGTCCGGGTTCTCGACCGGGTTGGCCTGTTTCCAGTTCTCCAGCCAGCTGACCGCCGCCTGAGCCGCGATTCGACGGGCTTTTTTCAACTCTTCCCGATGCTCTTCGAAGTCGTTGTTGGGTAACTGCTTGAGGAAATAGGGAATACCCAGCGCCCCGATCAGCAGGGACAGGATGATCACCGCCGCAGCGAGGAAGATCATCAGGTCCCGACCGGGAAAAGGCGTGTCGCCGATCATCAATGGGATCGAGAGCACACCGGCCAGGGTGATCGCGCCCCGCACGCCAGCCACCGCGCTGAGTGCCGAGAACAAGCCAAGGGGCTTGGGCTGAACTGTCTTGCCGAGCAGGCGGCGCACCCGGGCCTCGCCCCAATGATAGGCAAACACGAACACGAAGCGCACTACTAGCAGCAGGGCCATGATCGCCAGCGCACTGAACACCAGCATCGGCATGCTGTAGGTCTCGTGCCCGGCCGCTTGCCAGACACGCTCAACGATCCGCGGGAACTGCAGACCCAGCAACAGGAACACCAGTCCGTTGAAGCTGAAATCGAGCATTTCCCAGATGCTACGGTTGAGGATGCGGGTGCTGGTTTTGACCGGCAGCATGTCGATGCGGCTCTGCACCATGCCTGCTGCCACTGCCGAAAGAATGCCGGACATGCCGGCATGCTCAGCCAGGAAGAACGCAGCGAACGGCAGCAGCAGGATCATCACCACGTAGGTCGAGGGATCGAACAGGTCCCGCGCGGTCATCCACTGCTTGGCCTTGCCCACCGACCAGCTCAGCCCTGCTCCGATTGCCAGCCCGCCCAGCGCAATAACGAAGAACTCTCCGGTGACGTTCAATAAAGAGAACGAACCGGTGATGGCCGCAGCCAGGGCGAACTTGAACGAGACCAGGCCCGTGGCGTCGTTCATCATCGCCTCACCTTCCAGCTGGTGAGACATGTGCCGTGGCAGCCGGCCCTGGGCAATGGCGATCACCGCCAGCGCATCGGTTGGCGAAAGGATCGCGGCCAGGGCGAAACTGGCGCCCAGCGGAATGGCCGGCAGCAACCAGTGAATGAAATAGCCCACCACCACCAGAATGATCAGCACCAGTACCAGCGCCATGGCGGTCATTTCCGGACCGTGCTCGGTAAATTCGCGCTTGGGTATCTTCCAGCCGTCGTAGAACAACAGCGGGGGAATGAACAACAGCATGAAGATCTCGGGCCGCAGTTCCACGCCCATGCCAAACGGCGGGAGCGCCAGCACGCTGCCCATGATGATCTGCATGATCGGCAGTGGTAGCGGAACGACATTGGCCAGGATGCGACTTGCGCCGACTGCGAGCAGCAGCAGGAAGATGAGGTAAAGCGTTTCCATGGGGCGGGCTAATCTCTACAAAAAATAGGCGGGGGCATGCGGCCTGTGCGCGCACGCGACGAAAGTATAGTCGGGAGGTTTTGGAATAGCCGGTTCGGGGATCAGATCCGCTTGGACTAACTGGCGACAACCGCGACGCTTCGCGTGCTACAAGCACAGACGTCATCGCTCAGGCGCCCCGTCACGCCTGAACGCAGCTTTTCTGCGACTCTCCCCGCACCGCCTGTCGAAAAAGTCCGAGTAGCCGTACAGAGTGTCCAGACGGGACGACATTGCGCCTATCCATGTCCTGCAACTTGGACAGACGAGATCGTCTGAGAGCACCGCGTTCAACCTGTGCTCGACGCGCTAGAGCGGTCCGCCGGTGATCTGGTGACCGGTCATCGGCCTCAACCTCGACCCACGTATGACTGGCACAGCTTTGGCTCAACCTCCAGGCCCGGTTGCTGCGCTGTCTTCTCGGGTATCCACCTTGTGGCGTCAGCTGCAAGGCATGACAACAAGAAGAAGGAAACGCCAGATGAAAGCACCCAATGCACTCCGCTTTCGCTACGCCACATCCCAGCGGCTGCGGCTGACGATCCCGGCCTTACTCGCGCTGGCAGCGGCCGAACCCACGCTCGCTGCCAGTTGCGCTGAGTTGAACGGTGCCCAGATTCCTGCCGCTGCGATAGCTCTGCCGACCTCTGGAGCGGAAGTCACCGCTGCGACGTTGGTGCCAGGCGGTGGCAGCGCACCGCAAACCTTTGGCCCATATTGCGACCTGAGCGTGGAGATCGCGCCGATTGATCGGAGCGCGCCCAACATCAGGATGCGCATCGTTCTGCCTGAACAATGGAACAGCAAGGCGATGATGTATGGCGGTGGCGGCTATAACGGCACCGTGCCAAACGTGGCCGGCAATGTTCCGGCCGGCCCGGTCGACCAGCCGACGCCGCTGGGCCGGGGCTATGCGGTGTTCGCCAGCGACTCGGGCCACGTGGCCAATCCCCTCAACCCCGGCGAATTCGCCTGGAACGAAGAGGCCTTGGCCAACTACGGTCACGATGCGTTGAAGAAAACCCGTGATACGGCGATGTACCTGATCGGGCAACGCTACGGCCAGCCTCCGGTGCGCAGCTACTTCGCCGGCGGATCCACCGGGGGCCGAGAGGCGCTTGCGGTGGTGCAGCAGTGGCCAACGGATTTTCACGGCGCGATCGTGCTCTACCCGGCCTACAACGCCGCCGCACTCGATCTGCAATTTGGCCGCATTACCCGCGCGCTAGCCGCGCCGGGCGCCTATCCCAGCCTGGAAAAGCGCTCTGCCCTGCTGGAAGCCTCGATGCAGGCCTGCGACGGGCTTGATGGCGTGCGCGACGGGGTGATCAGCAACCAGGCGGCATGCAACGCCCAGTTCGATCCAGCCACCGCCAAGCTCAACGGCCGCCCCTTGCGCTGCCCCGATGGCGCTGACACGGGCAGCAGCTGCTTGTCCGATACGCAGATCAGTGCGCTCAAGGTGTTCGATACGCCGATCCGTTTCAGCCAGCCGCTGGCCAGTGGCGAACGCGGCTACCCCGGCTTCAATACCTGGGGCACCGATCTGGGACGGCCTGGCGAAGGCCTGCAAGCGATCGTCAACCGGCTTGGCCTCAACACCCTGCAGCCCGACTATCCGATGCCGGTACACGGCACAGGCTTTGCCGAGGGCGCGCCCTACCACTCCGGGTTCTGGGATGAGTGGGTGCGCTATTTCGTGACCCGCAATCCAGCCTTCAACTCGCTGACACTTGACCCCGCCAACCTTGGCCCGTGGCAAGCGCGAGTCGATGCGCTGTCGTTGCGTCAGGACGTCAACCAGACTGATCTGTCGGCATTCGTTGCCAATGGCGGCAAGATTCTGATGGCTCACGGCACCTCGGATCAGTTGGTCAGCACCCGCGCCACGGCTGAGTACTACCGGCGCGTGCAACAGGACATGGGCGTTGGGCAGACCCGTCGGTTCATGCGCTACTACGAGATCCCCGGCTACGCCCATGCGGCCAGCACGGTATTCAATGCCGCCTGGGATTCGCTGTCGGCGCTGGAAAACTGGGTCGAGTTGGGCATCGCGCCCAAGCGCCAGATCGTCACTGACACCGTTGCCGTCCCTGGTCGCACTCGCCCCCTTTGTGAATACCCAGGCTGGCCGAAGTACAAGCGACGCGGCGATGTAAACGACGCCTCCAGCTTTGTCTGCGTGAAGAGCCATCAAGGCCGGCACTGAGACTGCCGCCGCATTCATGCTGCTCAGGATGAATGCGGCGCTTCATAGCCTTCCCGACAAGCGTCCAGCGGACTGAACACTTCCTGGCTCCTGCCCTGAACATGTCCGCACGACTGGACATCCGATCCCTCGCCGCTGCCTCAGATCCTCGGCGCAACAACTGCACATCCTGCTCCAATGACGCTCTGCGCACGCTGTTCCGGGATTTGTTAGCGCGCCCAGGCAGAGCTGGCACGGCATTCGCTGAGGCCAACCCAATAACAACAAGAGGAAAGACCATGCAAGACCACCGCAAGACCACCCGCAGCCTCCTTTGCCTAGGCGTTGCGCTAGGCACTGCCGGCACCGCCAACGCCGCATTTCTCGATGACAGCAAGGCCACCGTCGAGCTGCGTAACTTCTACATGAACCGTGATTTCCGTCAGTCCGGCGCTCCGCAGTCCAAGGCTGACGAGTGGGCGCAGGGTTTCATTCTGAAAATGGAA
>Ga0208645_1002451_pt1 | contig 14751 bp, 9 predicted proteins | sample VirMetDEL_Sep_01_FD_184519 | JGI IMG/M metagenome (GOLD analysis project Ga0208645, IMG submission 184519) | Aqueous microbial communities from the Delaware River and Bay under freshwater to marine salinity gradient to study organic matter... | ecosystem: Environmental > Aquatic > Marine >... | reverse complement strand
TCCAAATTGTTGCTGACCAGAACTGCACTCCTGACGTTGCATACTTGCTCCAGATGGATACCTGGACTCTTAACAGCCTTGGCGCTGCTCCACACATTCTTGACCTTGATGGCAACCGTATGCTTCGTGAAGCATCTGCGGACGCTTACGAAGTTCGAGTTGGTTTCTACGGAAACATTGGCTGCACCGCACCTGGCTACAACGCTCGCGTTAAGCTAGCATAAGGAGATTAGTACAATGGCAAGTCAATCATTTTTCGATCTAGAGTGCTCTAACCGCGACGTAAAGCTTGTTGCAGGACGTTTTGACGTTGGTAGTTCAGGCGCAATTACCACAAAGTTTGGTATCGGCTGGAGCGCAGTCAAGGAAACAGGCGCTGGCGAGTACACCATTACTCTTGATAAGTCTTACACTGGTTTGCTTCATGCCAGCACCATGCACTTTGACTTGGGTGCTGGTACTGACGAGTTTCAAATTGTTGTTACTGCAGAGGATGTTGCTAACGCAACAACCCCAACTGTAAAACTCCAATGCGTAAATACAGCCGGTGGCGCAGCTAATATTCCAGACGGTGACGATTTCAGCTTTTGCCTCTATCTCCTGGATGGCGAAGTAAGCTAAGGAGGTAAGTAATGGCTAACAGAACTTTTTTCGGCGTACAGGCAGTCAACCGTGAGTTGAAGATTTTGTCTTTCGCCGCAAAGGTAACAGGCACCGGCGCTTCTGCTGCTGTGGCTTTGTACCAAGGGAACTCGGATCAACCGCTTTCCATTGGTGCGACTGCAGAGGCAGACACGACCGGAACAACTGTCACAATTACTCTTTCAGACAATTATGAGGCGCTCTTGGGTGCTTTCTACACTGCTAAGAATGCGGCTGCTCCGACACATGTCACGGCTGTAACCGATGCAGTGGCGTCTGGAACTGTGACGCTTACTCTTAATGCTGCACCTGCTCAGAATGACGAGTTCTATGTAACTCTACTTCTGAAGAACACCAGCGTGGCACGCTGATGAAGGGCAAGGGCAAAGGTCTTGCGGTCATGATTCTGGAGAAAGCCAAAGGCAAAGATGCTGAAGGCTCTTCAGATGATGATTACGGCAAGGCAAAAGAAGATGCGGGCAAGCGTATGGCTATGGCCATTAAGGAAGAAGACGGCAGTGCGTTCGTCGATGCTCTTGATGACTACCTAGACATGCGCATGTAAGGAGTGGGGCAATGGCGACGTTCACTGAATCTGATTTAAGAACCCGTGCGCGTCGCCGCGCCGACATGGAGAATAGTACCTTCGTAAGTGACGCGGAGATTCAGGACTACCTGAACTCAAGCATCTCCGAGTTACATGACTTTATGGTCAAAAGTTACGAAGACTATTTTGTCTCTGAGCAAACTTACAACGCCCCTCTTGCGACCGGGGGCGCTAACCTGCCAGATGACTTTTACAAGGCTTTGGGTGTTGATTATGAGTCCGGCGGAATCACGTCGACACTCAAGGCCTACTCCTTTACTGAACGCAACGTCTACAATACGCCCTATGCAGTTATCGATCGATTGGCTGAGCCAATGTACAAGATCGAGGGGACTAAGATAAAACTTATCCCTGGTAACTCACAGTCAGGCACAATTACGCTTTACTATGTTCCTTTGGCGACGCAGTTTTCGGTTTCGGTAACAGAGATTGAGAACGTAATTCCAGGCTATGAGGAGTACGTGGTTGTAGCGACTGCAATCCGTATGCTTATGAAAGAGGAGTCTGACGTTTCTGCTCTAGAGCGTGAGCGTCAGCAACTCGCTAGTCGTATTATTCGAGCAATTAGCCCACGTGATGTAAGTGGGTCTTTCGCTATTCGCGATGTTCGCAAGGGTCGATTCAGAGACGACTTTATTCTTCGCTACTAGGGGGTGAGACATGGCAGGCACATTCTCACCTGTTCTCGGCAACGTAACCTCTGATACTCTTCAAAGATCTGTCGAGAGAGCTTTTGCTGATTTAAGCTCTCGCAGAATAAATGACGGCACACTTGTAGAAGATGTGACCATACCTGTTAACTCATCAGAAAACACATTGGTATCTCATTCCCTTGGGCGACCAATTGATGGTTATATCGTAGTGCGGCGAAACAATGATGCTATGGTGTTTGATGGCACGGGACTGGTAAAGAATCCTCGTAAGGAGTTTTCGGTCAAAGCAAGTTCTCAGGCTTCACCGGCCCCTACAGAAGTAAAAGTTAGCTTTTGGGTATTTTGATGGCATTAACTAAAAAAACTTTATCGATACCATTTCAGCAGGGCCTTGATGAAAAGTCATCATTCGTAACAGCTCAGCCGGGGAGTTTGTCTGATGCCCAAAATGCTACTTTGCTAAAGACAGGGCAGATAAGCAAAAGATCTGGCTTTGATATATTTAAAGACGACACCACCATATCTAATGAAAATGGGATCACAGGGTTATACAGGCTTGAGAATGGAACAGCCATAAATACATTTGGTGATCAACTTGTCATCTCAGATGGCCAGCAACTTTACACGGAATACGCCAATGGCGCTTTCAAGAGAAGCGGCGACTTCCTAAATTGCGAATTTAAAAACAACTCTGTTTACAATGCTGAATCTCAAAAAGTTGGGCACTTAAAGCTTCATCAGTTTACCATTAGTTCCGTTGTCTATAACCTTCTCGCCTGGGTTCAAGTTGAGCCAGTTGGCGCATTATCTGGCCAAAACTACACTATTTATGTTGGAATTAAATCTGATTACGATCAGACATGGGTAAGACAGCCTCAGATAGTAGACAGCATTACTAGAGATGGATCCATCACAAGCTATCAAGCAGGAATCCAACGGTTTCCTTCTTTGCATCTCACAAGCGTTGGGTCAGACGCCTACATTGTTTACTCTAAGTATGATGGCTCAACTAACAATGATTTAAAGCTGGTGAGATTAAGTTTAACGTCATTGCCGTCTTTGACCAGTTTAACGATTAACACGCTTCAAGATAACGCAGGTACTCCTGCGGATTTAACCGTTGATGATCATCTCTCATCAATAGCCGTAGAGTCGTCAGAAGCAGACACCAGCATCTACGTCGCCTATCATAACTATAGTTCGCCCACCGTAAGCACTGTAAAGTTAGCAAAGTTTCGACAGGCCGATTTAAACTCTGGCAACTTTAGCTTTTATCAGCAAGTGGATGTTACTACAGGGGTCAATATAGCATCAGGAGACATATCGGATAATGGTTTTGCTATTGTGCCTGGTCTTGGTCTGAGGTGTGATCCTGATGATTCTTATGCGAACAGTTTGGTCGTTTACTATCAAAAGGATATTGGAGGGGCTAAAGCCGGTGTATATGCCGTCTATGGTCAAAGTTACGACCCGTCTGATTTAACATTGGCGTCAACAGAGTATAAGTTTGATAAAGAAGGTGTGTTTTTGCATAACGCTACACACTGCGAGTTATCTGGGGCGGAGGCGTATTCCTATCTAACTCTTATTAAACAGCCTGTAGTTACAAGTTCTCAAAATGGTCACAGCGGACTAGACACAGATAACGAAACTGGCGGCCTTCAAAGTTCAGGGAACATTGCTTACAACGCTAGTCCTGCCGCTGCCGAACTTCAGGCGGACCTTATAGTTACAGTGGACCCTTCTTCATCAGGAATCAACAGCAGCCCTGCCGTAATTCATCTTGGTTGGAATGACACTGGGGCTATAGACACTCACGGGGGTTGGAAGACAACAATCCTTGAGCCGGGATCAGGATTTATTTACAACCCAGCAGCAGCCAGTTCGTCATCACTAGAAGCCGTGCTTGACAGCGCGGAGGAAACCTCTGTTCAAAATCAAATAACAGCGGCGATACAAGCAGAAAGCCCCGGGCCATCATACACTGCTATTAATTACAGTCCCGCTAGCGGCAATTTCGATCCAAGAGTAAGCCTGGAAGCAGGCGAAGTTATTCGTCCACTTGAGCACACTGTCTATTTTTCTCAGCATAATCGCGGCAGCTCAGCCGACAAGACAGTGATTGATGTATTTCAAAATGCTACGATTATTTCAGATGTGTTTAAATTTAATCCATTTGGTGCCAAGACAGGCAATGGGACTGGTTTAGGTCAGTTGCCTTACATTGTAATCTCTAGGACAAACAGCAATCAACTTGATTTTAACACTTGCGATTTTTTAGTAAGAACAGAGACAACACCAACTGATGGGGTTTTACTCAGAAGCGTTGTTGGTGCGGGAGTAAGCACTCAAGGATCTCTTAATCTTACAGATGATTATCGACCTAGAATCGCAAGCTACTATCGTCTTGTTGACGGAATCTCCAGGGTTACAAGAGTAGGAACTTCTGGACTTGGGTTAGCGTCAAAGTTTTTATTTGGGTCAAATAAGCTTTTAACCCAATCTTTTTTTACGAAAAGCGTAACTGAAGCATCTGCTGAGACCTTCAACAAATATAAGGATCAAATCTACGTAGGGTCAATTACTGAAATTAACTTAGACCCAGATCGAGACCACAAGCTTGTTGATGCTGGCAATGCCATGCTTGGCACTGGCGGAGTTCTTTACAGTTATGACGGGGTTCAAGTCGTAGAGAATGGATTTTACGAGTACCCTTCTATTCGTTCAATTTCTGGAGCGGCTTCTGGATACATTAGTAGATTGCAATCAAGCAAAACATACTCTGTCTCGTTTGTTTATGAATACGTTGATAGCCAAGGCAACATTCACGAATCCGTGACAACACCTATTGAGCAGGTTGAGCTAGGCGCGATCGACTCGATTATAATTGCTAAGATATATGGTGTAGATATTACGACGAAGCACATGAGCGTTCGAGTCACTATGTATCGAACTGATGCAGATGGCGTCCTTCTTAAAAAAGTCGCATCTTCTTTGCTCGGAGACGCAACAACTTGTGTGACTTTTGTTGACAGAGGAGAGACAGAAGAAGAGTTTAGCGAATTGCCTGTTATCTATACCACTGGTGGGGTTTTAGATAATTACCAGCCTGGAAGCGTTACAGACATTACAGAGCACAAGGGAAGAATATTTGTAGCGACCCCGACTGAGTTTGTTAGATACTCAAAGCCACTTAGACAAGGCGAAGTTACTGGCTACCCAATTCCCCAGTTTGTAATTGATATTCCCGGCGACTCTGCTTCTATCAGCGGCATATCTTCAGGTGTAAACTTCTTAACTGTGTTTACTCGAAAAGGGGTTTTTGTTGTCCAGGGAGAGGGTCCTAACGCTGTTGGTCAGGGATTCTTTAATCTCCCAAATGCTATTGCAGAAAACCAAGGAGCTTTGCCGGGTAGTCCCCATTTAGATCATTCGTTTGGAGTTTTTTATGTCTCCGATAGGGGCCTCTATCTGGTCACTCCTCAAGCTCAGGTTCAATATGTTGGTGCTCCTGTAGAAGACTTAGTTAATACCGAAAATATAAAAGACATTACTTTGTTCGATTACAATAATGAGATTCGATTTGCTGGGGCGAGTGCAAGCAATACTAAGGTTGTTTTGATTTACAATACCTTTTTTAAACAATGGACGAATTGGGGCATTTATGATGCCGCCACTTCATCAATTGCAGCACAAACTCAATATTTTGATGAATCAGGCGATGCGAGCAAAAGCCACATAATTATGCTTAGTAGCGGCAAGATATTGAGACAATCTTCAACTTCATATCGCGATCAAACAGGTAGTTCTTCTTACTCTGGCTACAATCTGGATATAACCCTAAACAACTTGTCTATGGCGGGATTGCAATCCGTTCAACGTGTCTATCGAATGCTGCTCCTGTTCCAAGAGTTGAATCAAACAACTTTTACGATTTATCTGACTGATGATCGGGGCAACACAGACCAATACAGCGTACTGGCTGATGCTTTTCCGACCGATCAATTGCGGATACATTTATCAAATCAAAAGAGCCGATACGTGAAAGCGCGTATTCGGTGCAGTGCAAACGTGTCCGACTATGAAGGCGTCACTCTTAACGGAATTGCTTTTGAAGTTGGTGCGCGTGCAGGAACCTTTAAGCTGCCAGCAGCTCAAACAGCGCCGGAGGTATAAATGGAACCAGAAGCTCAACTTATCGCAGCACAGGCTGCTGAAGAACTGGCAAGGCAGCAAGCCACTGGGCCTGTGGATGAAATTCAGCGTGGTCGTATGGCACAACAGATTCTTCAAGGCGCTGGCCAGCAAGCACAGGCGCGTGAAGCGCAGCAGAGGCAAGCAGAATTTGAGCGCCGCAAGAGACTAGGTGACGTGGTTGCGAGAGGCGAGGCAGAGGGTCGACTGCGTGATTATCAGCGAGGCACCGAACGCTTGTCCGGTGGATTGCAAGCTTTGACTGGAGCGCTGAGTGCAGGCGCAGGAATCACTGCTGGTTATCTCGCCGAGCAGGATGCCAAGCTCAAGGCAGAGTTCGATAAGATTATGAAAGAAAATCCTGCTGGTGCTGTGGGGTTTCTCAACGAGAATCCCGACTTTGACCCTGGTGCGGAGGTGCTTCAAAAGCTTTATAACCCTACACCCGAGGCACAAAAAACTCGCCAAGAAGTCGCTGAAAATCTCAGTCAACAAATCGCAACAGCGCCACAGGATATTCAACAGCGAAGAGATGACAGGATGCTGGCTGCTTTGGCGCGTGCAGATGAAGCAGCGTTGGCGGAGTCGAGAAGACTAGCAGCAGAACAGTCTTTCATTGAGGGCAATCTCCAAGAAGCAGCGATGCGCAATGTTCCTTCCGCTGATGAGGGTATGGCCATCCGTGCTCCAATTAGAGCTCTTACACCACAAGAGCAAGCTGTAGAAGATGCACTGGCTGCAAGACGTGACCGTGAGATTCTTGCCAATCGTGTGGCAGATGCACGCATGCAGAAGATTGCTGAGCTTGGTTATGACCCGGCGCTCGAATTACGTGAACAGGCAATCATGAGAGAGAACACGCCAGCGCCACCTCAGCCCTATGCACCAGAGGCTACACCAATCCAGCCTATCGCTTTGACTGACGAAGAAGATGCAGTGATTGAGGATTTACTCAGACAGCGCCAGCAAGAAAGGCTTCAGAGGGCATTACCGCAGTCTATGATTGATGCAATCATCGCAGCGCAACAAAGGGGTAGAATGTAATGGTTTTTAACCCAGCGAGCTTAGAGAAAGTAAAGCAAGATATTGAGAAAGCAAAAGGCGAGCAGCGCGTTCAGCAATATGGAGAGTATGGTGCTGGTTACGCTAAAAGAGGCGAAGAGTCCGGCTTAGAGGGTCCGCAGCTTGGGCAGTACGTAGGGCTTGCAAAAGAGGCCCGTGGTCTTAGAACCCGCGAGCGCAGAAGCCAGGCTGCTCAGGACATTATGCGGCAGCAGCAAGAGCTTGCATCGGCTCAGATGGGTGTCGGTGCAGCAGCCCGTGGGCCATTTGCCGGAGCAACTCAGCAAGCCGCTCAGCGGGCAGTGGGGGCCAGTGGTGCTCAGGCAGCAGCACAGGCAGCAGCGGCAGACTTAGCGCGTCTACGTCAGACTGATGAGATGATGCAGCAGCTACAAACTCAGGGAGAGATTCAGCAGTATCAAGAACAAAGGGCTAGAGAAGAGGCCGAGCGACAGCGTAGTTCAATGCTTGGTGGCGGACTTGGTGGGCTACTTGGCTCAGGCCTTGGCGCTTTAGGGTTCTTTGTGAATCCGGCGGTAGGTGCTGCAACCATGGCTGCAGGTGGTCAGTTTGGTGGCTCTCTGGGTCAGATGATTAGCGATGAGCGCATGAAGTCCAACGTTCAAGATGGCAATGACGAAGCACGCAAGATGCTAGACGCTCTCTCTGCCAAAGAGTACGATATTGGTGGGGAGCGCGACTACGGCGTGATGGCGCAAGACATGCCGAAAGATATGGTCAAAGAAGTCGATGGCGTGAAGACGATCCCTGAAGGTTTTGGTAAGTTGCTCGCGGGTATGGCAAACCTTAACGACCGTATCAAAAAGCTGGAGGGTAAGTAATGAATGAAGAGGAAAAAGCTTACTACAGAGAGCTATCAAGGCGATACGAAAATTATACTCCTCCTCCTGCACAGGGTGTTGGTGAGTTCGTTCGGGAAATGCTGCCTGATGTAAACCTTCTAGCTGGCAGAAGAAGGGCCCCTGCTCCGATGGCGACTGCTCCAAGTGAAGCAGAGCTTATGCGTGCGGAATCACAACGTCGTCGGCAGGAGGGAATAGACAGAGGGCAGTATGAGCCCCCCATGGCTCTAGAGAGGCCAGAGGGTACTGTTCCAGAAGTACTAGAGAGGCCAGCCGACCAAGCCATTTTAGGTGTCCCTGGCGCCCTAATGCGAACGCCTACTCAACAAGAATTTTTTCCATCGCCTCTCGATGAGCAGTCACCTTATTTTGGTGGAAGCAGGTCTGCATCAGTCTCTGTTCGCGCTCCTGTAGCTAGAGCCGCCCGCGTCAGAACCGACAACTCTCTTTACGATGCGGCTATGCGAGAAGCAGATAAGCAGTTTGAGCGAGCGCAAGCGTTTGAGTCAGAGAAGAGAAAAGAGCAAGAGGTTAAACTCAAAGAGGCTGAAGCGCGACTTAAAGAGGCTGATGACCTACGCGGCAAGTTCAAGTTCGATCCTAATCGAGCCATGCCTACGCTTGGGAGTAAAATCGCAGCGGGTATCGCGATTGCCCTTGGTGAGGCAGCCCGAGGTTTTCGTGGCGGGCAAGGACCCAATGTCGGCTTGGATCTTATCAACCAGTCTATCGATAGAGAAATTGAGCGTCAAAAGCTAGAGTACTCTCAGCTTGGTGATAAAGTTGACGCAGCGCGTAACCTCTATAAGCGTAACCTTGATATTCTCAACAACGAGATTGACGCTGAGAATAAAACACGTGAGCAGATGCTTGGTCTTGCTGCTCAAAAAGGGGGAATACTTTTAGAGAAGGCCCGTCAGACAGACCTTAATAACAGGCTTCAAGCGCAGCTAAACCAGCAAATGGCTACCTTAAGCATGAAGGTTTCTCAGTCTCAAAAAGGCGCAGCAGCTAAGCCTGCATCGCAAGACTTTATTCTTGCAAGGACTCAGGACCTGGCAAATGCCAACAAGCTTGTGTCTGATGTAGAGCAAGCCAAGTCTGCGCTTCGATCGATTGGTGATGAGCGCCTTAATGAGATTTTTGCTGAATTAGATAAAGGTACTGGCTTCCTTGGCGGTGGCCCTGCGTTGGGTACACAGATTGCCCTGGCTCTACAGGAATCAGTTGGTGCTCCTCGTGAAGAGGTTCCAAGCATTATTCAAAACGTTACAAATGTTTTGTTCAGTCAGATTGGTGAGATTCAAGGCGCGGCTGAGTTTAACAGTATTATTCGTATGCTAGCCTTTGGTATGGCTAAAGAGGGTCAGTCCTCATCCTCTATCTCGAACCGAGACGTTCAAATGTTTGTCGATATTCTAGCCAACAGAGCGCGTAAGCCAGAGATGCTTTACGCATACATGAACCACCTTAAAGACTTGGCTAAAATTAACGCAGTTATGCACAATTACATGGTAACTAAAGACCCTCGCACAGATTTATCTCCTCTTGAGAGGGGTGAGAATTATACGCATGCAATCGATTTTGCACGTAGGAGTGGATACAAATACGACCCCACAACTGGCGGATGGCAAACAAACTTCATTGACGCCCTTAAGAAGCAAGGCAAGACCGATGAGCAGATTGCCAGCGGGGCTCTTGGCTCTTACGCAGGCAGGGGCGTCTGATGGCAGAATACGTCTACTATAAATCGGGCGGTAAGATTTACCCGATTCTCAATGATGGCTCAGACGAAGCAAACGCAGCCATCGCTCAGGCTGAAGCCTTGAGACTTGAGCGGGCCACTGAAGAAGAGGGCCGTAAACGTAGACTAATGTCAGAGTACAAGGACTCGCCTATTGCAGCCGCTGCTTTGGGTTTGGTCCAGGTTCCCACCATCGGTATGGGTGCTGGCCTGCTAGAGAAGACCGGCCTCATTGAGCCAGGCACCACAGAAGCTATCGCTGAGCAGAACCCGATTACTTATTACGGTACTGACGTTATCGGTAGTTTGTTTGGCCCGATGCTGCTGCGAGGCGGCGCTAAGGCAATTAGCTATGGCGGTCGCATCCTAGATGACGCAGGTGTTGTTGGTGGCAAGATTGCCAAAGGAGCAGGTGAGTTAGCCGAGAAAGGCGCTGAGAAGTATCTCAAGTATGCTCCTGACCAGAGGTTGTCAGACTATGGTGCTAGGGTCCAAGACAACTTAGCTCAACAGATTATCGCTAGAAGCACCAACAATGCAAAAGCCGCTCAAACCATGGGCGAGTTGGTGGTTCCCATTGCAGGCCGTGGAGTTGTTGAGGGTGCAGCTTATGGCGCTGGTTATGGAATTAACGAAGAGCTCATAACTGACCCTGATGCTACTGCTGGTGAAATTCTTGCCAGTGGTTTTACAGGCGCTCTCGAAGGTGCTGTCCTTGGTCCGCTTTTCTCGTTGGCCATCAGTGGCGGTCTAGGCGCAACCGCACTCTCAGCAAAGAAGTCAGTAGACGTAGCAAGTGCTGTGTATAAAGACATGATTGATAAGCATGGAGATAAGTTCTCGAGTGCTATCGGTAAAATCTTTGTGCATGGCGGTGATAAGATCCGTGGTCAATTTGAGAAAGTCTTTAGCGAGATTACCAGCGGTCAATTAAACCTTCAGCAATACGTTCAGAAAGTTGCTGACGTTGAATCCTTTGGCTCAAAGATTAAAGCAATCACTCAGAAGTTTAACCTTGAAGACCAGTTGCTACAGGCAGAGGCCAAGGGTGTTGCGAGCGAGAAAAGACGCGTTAAGTCGGGTATCCGAGAAGTAGAGCGAAGAGGTGTTCAGGCCAAAGAGGCTGCGGAAAGCAGAATAAAAAAAGAAATTAACGCACTTAAAAAAGTGCAGTCAGACCTACGCAAGACTGCTGCCGACGAAGCGTTTGTATACAAAGAGCGACGGTTTGAAAGTGCGCAAGTAAAAGCTGACTTTGATGCTCGTTTAGATGTTGAGATTGCGCAGCGCAACAGAGACCTTGAGCGAATCCTAGAAGCAAGTGAGACCGAGGTTGCCAAGCTAAAATTCCTTGGTAAGCGTACTCAACAGCTTAAAGCCGAAGAGCGTGCTGCCGCAAAAGAGGGTAAGGCCGCAAGAAGACTCAGCTTTTCTCAAGAAGTCGATGACATTGACACTTGGTACACTAAAGAAATTGAAGGTATTCAAGAAGAGTTAGTCGCTAAGCAAGAAGCGTTTAAGGCAATTCAAGATGGTTTTGCTGCAGATGCCGCTGGGGTCAAAGAGAAACTTGCTAAAGAAATATCCGAGCTTCAAAGTGACGCTGTTGATGCTAAATTGTCTCGCGACATAGAGATAGTTAACATCGATATAGATGAACAAGAATTTCGCGATATGACACTCATCCAAAAAGAATACTTTGCCGATCGCTTAGCAAGTATTCTTGAGGAGCATGGCGAGAAGCGCGAAGTAAAAGAACGTGTTGCTGAGCAGTTCGCTAAGCTTGATGCCTCTAACAAGTTGGCGATAGAAGACGCTAATCGTGGCTATGCTCAAGAGCTTGATGCTGTCAGCAAGCAACTTGCTGCCAACGAAAAACTCCAAGCCAAGACCGTAACCAAGCTAGCGGCAGCCGTTAATGAAGAGAGCGATAAACTCAATAAAGAGGCCACAGTTAATGCCAAGCGTCTTCAAGATTCTGTTACAGACCTATACAAAAAACTAGGGTTACCTTACTTTGATGCCACCAAGGAAGGCGGCATTGAAGCAGCAGCAAAGCTTAAGTTTTCTCATGACGACGTTAGAAATAATCCATTTGGAAAACTCTTAATCGATGCCTTCAACGAGAGCAATCAAACCGTTTCATCGGTGCAGGTTCATTTAGAAGAGTTCTCTGAGTATGTCTTAAACTTAGTTAAGTCTCTTTCAAAAATGCAGAATCTTGACAGCATACCTGGCAATCAACAGGCATTTGCAAGATTAGCTGAGATGGCTGAGGGGTTAATTGCTGGCGCTCCTCTTGATCCTGTTAAGGACGCGGCTGGTAAAGTTATAGGGTATAAACCTCAAGCAGATTCTCTTATTATGAGAATTAAAAACTTCAACACTCAACTTCAAAAAAGCCCGGTAACAGGAGTAAAGCAAAGGTTTAATCTTGCTGGTGATATTATAAATGACACGGTCAACAATAATCGCGCTGTTGAGGCCGCCAGCATCTACTTAGGACTATCAAAGCTGCTGTCTGAGCTTGATGTGATGTATGGAACAATCTTAGGCAAGGACATTAAGGGCATTGGCCCGTCAATGGCGATTCAGCTAAAGACGCAAATGAGGGAGCATCTAACTGATTCTGTAAAGGGGCCGTTTGGCAGAGTTGCAGAACTCGAACATGCGCGTCGAACTATATCCAGTATTTCAAAATACAAAAAAGGATACTTTGACAAAATTGATGCCGAGAAAGCTAAAGAATTAGAAACTATGGCGACTGACGCCCTTGGCATTATTAAAACCCAAGAAAAGCCTACTGAGCTTGTGAATCCTTTTACCGGCAAAAAAACCAAGAAAAAAATAACGCCTGTAATGGAATCTATTGGGGCGATTAAGGGCGACCTGAAAAAAGTTCAAAAAGCGGCAGCAGATGTGCAAAGCAACATCAGCATGGCGGCAGACTACCGTTCTGTCCTTGATGAGTTTAATGACTTCATGAAGTACGACTTTGTTGCCAGTGATGACCTTTACCCTCGCATCGAATCTCTTTTGCAGGTGAGACCGTCGCAACGGGTTCAACAACTGGCTGGACAGTTTAAGCGAAACTATGAAGTCAGTGGCGATTTAAGAGACACACAGAGAGACAAATTGCGAGAGGTTCAAGAAGGTCGCGAAATAGCGATTGAGCAGTCTCGTCTCACTAAGCAACATAAAGCCGAGCTTAAAGCTGACATTAAAAAGCTAGACGAAAAATACAAAGGCTTTCAAGACTTCCTCAAGAAACAAGTTTCTGAGGCAAATGAAATTGACTCCACCACATTCGCAAAGTTTGCAGAGGCTAGAGCAGATGCGGAAGCAGATTTTCAGACTGTTCTTCAGAGCATCAGTGAGTTTGCTAAAGCAGCAAGGCTTTCTGCCCGAGAAGAGCAGGAGTTAATTTATCAGGCTGCCAGAGCACGACGTAACGCAGATAGTGCCGCTATTGCTGAACTACGCAATGGCATTAAAGGAGCTACATCTATTCGCCAGGATTCAATAGGCACTGCACGGGCCACATTGAACGAGGACCTTGTTGAATTGACTCGCCTGGAGCACGAGGCCATCCGCGAACTTGATGATATTAACAATCAAATCCTTACAGAGATTGGTGAGAAACAAGCGGCGGCGCGAGCAGCTAAGATAGAGAAAGAGCAGGTTATCAAATCACTTCGCGACCAGAAAAAAGACGCCGCAATGGCGCATCGTCAGCGAGTGTTGGATATTGACCGTGAGGCCTTAGATACAAAGCAAGAGCTAGCCTACAGGCTTCGCGAGGGCGATGACGATATTGCTGACTTCAAAGAACAGTTGTTAGATGTACTTGAGAAAATAGAACAAGACACGCATCGCCAGGTGAAGCCAGCATATGACCGTCTTGATGAACTTGCTGGTGTAGCAGACCGCATTGAAGCAGACCGCATAGCACTTGCGCAGGGCAAAAGTAAGGCGATTGAAGAGCTACAAACTACAGCGGTTGACCAAGATATTCGCGACCTGCTGGCATACCGTCAGCGCGACCGCTTTGGCTCTGTAGCCAATGCCTTCGGCCTTGAGGCGCTCACCAATGCGATGGGTTCACTCATCCCTGCACCTGTGGCCGTTGGGCTCTACTCGACCTTCAAGCTTATGGATAACCCGCGCGACGTTTTGCGTATCGCTGCTGGCGTCTACGGCATCTCCAAGTTTACCGGCGAGGTAATCCAGAAGGGTGCCGACAACATGCTTAAGGTGGTTCGAGGAGCTAAGGCCGACAAGTACGAAGGCCGCCGGTCTGTCCTGGCTAGAGCCTTGGGCTTGACTGTTCGGGCCAATGTTGACCCCAGTAGCTACCTTACTGACGAAGAGTACGAAGAGCTTGTCATGGATGTTGACGAGAAGCTTAACGACCCGGCGTTTGTGGAGCGCACCACTGAGCTAGCGCAGGGTAAGTTCGTCGGGGTTGAAAAGCTTAAGGACCCGATGGCAAACACCGTGGCTATGGGTATGCAGGTTCTGTCTCAAGCTATGCCGCAGCTACCTGATGAAGCAGCATTCGACAGAGCCGAGTTTGTTCCGACGCCAGAGGACAAGACCAAGCTCCGGGACGCTTACTTTGCGGTGGCTGACCCGATTGGTGCCTTCTACTACTTAGCGGCCAACAATCAGCTAACCCCTCAGTTCATCAATAACTTGATGCAGGTTTACCCTAAGCTGCTGCCTAAGCTGCTTGGTCAGACCGTTGAGTCATTGCAGGGCGAGGTTGTTCCGTATGACACACAGGTTTCGTTATCACTGGCGACACAAGCGCCGCTTACTTCTACTATGGACCCCACTTTCGTCGGGGCCTTACAGCAAAACATTTCACAGCCACCCGCTGGTCAAGAGCAGCAAGGTGGCGTTAATATGACACAGGGGGGAGTAGGCAAGCTCAGCAAGTCAGCGGCTACTTACGAGACCCCCGGACAACGTATGATGGGGGCC
>Ga0208645_1002450_pt1 | contig 14758 bp, 15 predicted proteins | sample VirMetDEL_Sep_01_FD_184519 | JGI IMG/M metagenome (GOLD analysis project Ga0208645, IMG submission 184519) | Aqueous microbial communities from the Delaware River and Bay under freshwater to marine salinity gradient to study organic matter... | ecosystem: Environmental > Aquatic > Marine >... | reverse complement strand
AATGAGACAGCCGATTGATTATATGCCTCTTGTTTGGATGTATGAGCTGCTACCTAGAACTCAGCCTGACGATCCTTTATCATTGATTGACTCAGAAGGCCAGGTAAGAATGTTTTTCTGTATGTCGGCAAAGTGGGATGATTGGGAAACAGCGGATCACTACACAGAAGTCTTTGACCCGTTGAATAATGTAATCGATGCGCTGATTCAAAAGATGCGAGTCAGTCCGATGATAGGAGAACTAGGTGCAATAGAGCGCACGAATCACCCGAAGTTCGCAACTGGTGGTAATACTATAGATGGAGGTCAAGAAAGTGCGATACTACCAGGATATGTAAGCGCAGTAGAGGTTATTATTGATCTTCCGATACTTCAGTCGACAAGTTCATGCAATGGGCTAAAAGACACGAGCTGCGCTCCTGGACTTGTGAAAGATCAAGAGGGTAATGAGCTAGGTCTAGTGCCTAGTGGAGGATTTTTGCAAGTGAATACATCAGGAATAGATGCTACGGTGGAGAACAGTGATAATAGCTACAATGACACAGTTGCAAGTGGCGGCACTTTGGTTTTACCTGATATACAAGTAACGGACAGCGACGGAAGTACAAGCAGTTTTCCTTCGGTCAAAGATGTAGTTTGCACGCCTGTTTCGGATGCTAGCGTAGAAAACAGCGACGGGACATATACGGACACAGTTGCAAGCGGTGGTACTTTAATTCTTCCTGATATAACAGTTACAGATTCAGATGGTTCGACTTCTTCTGTACCTAGTGTTCAAAACGTACTTTGTACGCCATCAGCAGATGCTACGGTAGAAAATAGTGATAGTAGTTACACGAATACTGTTGCAAGTGGTGGAACGCTTACGCTTCCTGATATTACAGTAACGGACAGCGATGGGAGTACGTTTACTCAACCATCAGTAGTTAATGTAGTTTGCAGTTTAGCAGCAGATGGTACGGTGAATGTAAACAGTGTATTTTTTGACAACGTAGCTTCAGGAGGAACTTTAAATATCGAAGTGCGTCAATCAAATGGAATTACATTAATCGGTTCAAAACAAGGGCAATATTTTATAATTCCTGATAGCGTAATCACATTAGACAATACAGATGGCACTACATTATCCACTACAAATGTACTAGCCACAGACCCATTAACTCTTACAGCACCTGATGCTACTGCTGTGATAAAAAACACTTTAAATGCAGTTTTAAGGTCGGAGTTAATTCCTAGTAATGTTAGCGAGGATATTATCATTGGCGATGCGACTATAAATATTAATCAAAGCGATGGCACTTTAATATCAAGCGTTACTGTAACGGCTGAGGGGTCAGGAGTTTACAATGTTGCTGATTCAACGGTAAATGTTTTAAATAGTCTTGGCACAGTTTTATCAAGTAGCTCAGTAAAAGCAACTGATACTACAAATGTTTCAGCACCTGATGCTAATGTAGAGAACAGTGATGCGAGTTATGTAAATACAATTCCGAGCAATGGCACGTTGGTATTACCTGACATTCAGGTCACGGACAGCGACGGCACTACGAGTAGTTTCCCTTCGGTCAAGAATGTATCTTGTACTCCTGCTGCGGATGCTAATGTAGAGAACAGTGATGGTAGCTACTTAAATACAGTTGCTAGTGGTGGTACTTTAGTGCTTCCTGATATTACGGTAACAGATAGCGACGGGAGTACCTTTACTCAACCTTCCGTTGTTAATGTAGTTTGCACACCTGGTACGCCTACGCCTTCTTTAATAACCATATACAATAGGCCAATTATTACATTCTCATCTACTTCATTCCTAATAGGCGATACGGCTTGGCAAGTATCGCAGGGGCTTTTTGATGGGTGGCAAGACAGCGCAAGTACATCAAAGTTTTGGAGGCTTCAACAGCTTGACTCAAGTGCAGCGAATCCAAGCAAAACATTACTCTACAATAATCCATTTGGAAACACGGATAGGTACACAGATCACCTAGGCACACAGGTATATGCCTCTGGCGTTTGGATTGATAACTTAACAGGTATAATGTATCCAACAAATGTAGGCCAATTTAATAGCGCCAATTGGGCAAACACCTTAGTAGCAGTTGAGGCTTACACAGATGCGCTAGGTAATGCTGACTACCATGTACCGCCCTCTCAGTTGATTATATCGTTATTCGTTTATTCTAATACTGGCAATCCTTACGATGATTGGAATGGAATAATCACCGGAGAAAGCTCAGCTAGAAGATACTGGTGTGCTGATACACGAAACGCAAGTACAACAAATAAGTTCTATACTCAATTAGCGAGTACAGGCCAAATATTAACGGTTAGCGAAACGAATACCACGACGAGCTGCCTACCTTATAGAATATTAACTCAACCAACATGAGAAAACAGACAGGAATCAAACAAATTCAGGACATCGAGTTGAAAGATTTTACTTGGTGGATTAACTCAGTCAAATACGATTGGAAGTTAAATTTAGCTTTCGTTGAGGTGTATATGCAAGAAACGCATCTCGTACACAGTCGCACCTTTGAGTTTGAATGCACGACTGATTGGGATAGCAGCAAAGCGCAAAACAAAATCCTTGAATTGGATATTTTTAAAGGGAGCGTTGAGGTATAAAAAAAATGCTTAAATTTGCAATAACCAAAAAAATTTAAAATATGGCTGCTTGTACTTGTAATGTAAGTCTATCCAACACAGGAAGACCAAACTGCTTCCCAGTTGAGGGTGTAGCTTTCAAATTGATTCTAACTGCTATGGAACAAGCAGATGGAACGGCAAATGAAATTGACCTTGTGAACGACACGCTTGATGCGAATTATATCACATCTGCGCTTAATAACGCATCTGACGATGCTCGATGGTTTCCAGTAGGTAACTTCAAAAACGTAGCAATCGAAAGAGCTGATCCAGTTACTCAAGAATTTGAGGACGGTTCAATCTTTAAGATCAGAGATGGAGTTAAGAGCTTTACTGGAATCATTCCAAAGCAAACAGCAGACACTAAGAGAAAACTCGACTCATGGGGTTGTACAACTTTCGGATGCTACATTGTTACTAAAGACGGTCAGTTGATCGGTGACGGTGGTACAGCAGACAAGTTGAAGCCAATTAAGATCGAAGCAGGTTCATTCGATATCCGCCACGTTCACACGACTGATACGACAGTACCTCAGACTCAAGTGAACTTCCAATGGGTGACTGAATTTGATGATTCTAACTTGAGAATGCTAGAGTCTAGCGATTGGACAAGCGGTGATATTACGACTATCGAAGGCCTTGTTGATCTCTTTGGAGATATTCAAGCGAGTCCAGCAGCAACAGCTACGAGCTTAACGATTGACATCACTACTGACTACGGTTCTCCTAAGAACAGATCAGGAATTGGAGGTCTTGACTTAGTAACTGACTTCGAGATTGTTGGAAACTCTTCTGGAGCTACTGCAATCGCAACTTCTACTGAAGATGCAAGTGTTGAAGGTCGCTATGCGATTACTTTCACTACGTTGACTGGGGAAGATGTTTATGTTCAGCTTAAATCTGGAGTTAATGGATATGACGACACGAATCTGATCACTGAAACAACAACTTTACCGTAATATGAGTGAAGTTAAGAAATATGGTCGCCTCAGCGTAATGGTTGGAGCGATCACTGAGGAGAAAGACTTTAAAAAGCAAGTTCGAGAGGCTGGTTTTAAAGGCGATGTGAATGCAGCGTGGGTCGACTACAAGAAAAGCCTTGCTAAGATCGAAAAGCCAAAGCCAAAAGCTGAGGCGAAGCCGAAGACCGCTAAAAAGACTAACCTTAAAGAAAAAGACGTTTAGAGAGCAATTACCTTCCATCTTTGTTCATTTGTTTTGAGTCGCCTCGATTTGTTTCGGGGCGATTTTTTTGTGTATTAAAAAGTTTTATATATTTGACATACCAAAACGAAAAAACAAAAACAGATGAAAGACTTTAACTGGAAAAAAATCGCTGACACAGAAATGGAGCTAGGAGCAATCTGGATTCCTCGTGGAGCGTTTATAGAGCGTGACGGGTTAGTTCGCAGAGAGGTTCGTATAGTTCCTGGAGATAAGATTGCAGTCATCGACGGTGAGCTAGTCTCATGCGCTACAATGCAACCAACGCATAAGATTATATCCTGCGTTGGTACTTTGTACTCAAAGAATCTTAAATTTATCACAGTAGGCTTGAAAGACAACCAGCCTTTAATTGTTAGGGTATGAAAAGACTTTTCGATCTAACTAGGAACGCAAAGAGATTAACCGTAGGCCGTTTATTTGTGCTTACATTCTCTGATCAGATTAACAAAGACATTATTATACAATTGAACCAGGAGTTTCAGTTAGAACTCGGGATTTTAGCTGATGATCGTCAGCTACCATTTTATTCAGAAGTCAGTCAGTCAGTTTACGGGAAGCCTAACTCACGATGGACGTTAAAAGATACTGGAGAATTCTACGAGAGCTTTCGAGTGATTAATGTGAGTCAATCAGGATTAATAATTGATGCTGATGACGAGAAAGAAGATAAAAGGTTGAGCGAGTATGGTGCGATCTTAGGCCTGAACGACGAGAATATGGCTAGGCTTCGTGATATTATTATTCCTACGATTAGAAAGTACTTGAAAGAGCTAATTTTAAAGTAAAAACCAAGAGGGATGAAATACTACGACTCTGCTGATTCGCTCCCGATATGGAACTATTGGAACATCACAACGAAAAGCGATCTAAGTTACTTACTTAAAGAAGGTGAGCTTAGTGGATTTATGCCTCAAAGAGAAAAGCAGCTTATTGAACTTTCTAAAGCGTGGGAGAAGATCACGGACGAGATGAATGACGTTTTCATAAAGGACCCAGACTTTGTTTCTGCTCTTATTGAAGAAAAGGACTACATCTATAAGATTATTGATGCTGTGATTGATCCAAACCCTCTCAATAAGTTTAAAGCTAAAGTAGCAAAGGAGTCATTTACCAAGTCACCTACATTTGACTATGAAACTAGCATTGCCATCCTTGAGAAGTATCTAGGCTACGGAATAGACGATAGAAAAATGAGCGTGAAACGGTACTACACGCACCTAAGACTAATGAAGTCACACAATAAGCCTAGTGTGAAGTAGTTTCTTTTTCGTATTTTTGCAATATGGCGCAAAAGAGAATAGAGGCGCAGGATTTGATCAATCCGAAAGCACTCGAATCAATCATTTCAGATGCTAAGCAACTTGAGTCGGAATTAACCAAAATTCTCGAAACCAATAAGCAATTGCTCAAGAACAATCCTTTTAAGACTGGCAAGGATGTGTCAGAATTTAAAAACACAGTAAATGCAGCAAATGAAGCTCAAAAGGCTTACTCAGCAACTCAAAGGAAGCGAATTAAACTTCAAAATGAACTAGAAAGGCTAAGAAAAGGAGAGTTAGACGATGTAACGGCACTAAATGAAACAGTAAAGCAAGCTCGGAAAGACACTAGGGAGAGAATAAAGGAAGAAAGGGGTTTACTTAGTGAATATCAGAAAAAGACAAAGAGGCTTCGAGAAATAAAGCAAGAGTTAAAGGAGTCAATCATTGTAAATGGTAAAAGCGCAAAATCTACTAGAAAACTTGCTAGGGAATTTAGGTCTTTAGATCGAGAAGTAAGAGATGCTGAGGAAGCAGTAGGTGAGTTTCAAAGGAATGTAGGTAATTATCCCAGATTAATGGGTAAGGCTGCAAGCGCAATTTTAGGCGTCGCAGGAGCTATAACCGCTGCGACTACTGCCGCTGCTGGTTTTAAGGGGTCACTCGATGCAAATGAAGAAGGCAGCGAAAAATTGACAGGTGTATTAGGTTTTTTAGATGGCGCACTTGATGAGGTTAAGAATATAGCTGGAGGTGCAGCTAGTTCACTAATAGATTTAGGCGAGGCTTTGTTTTTTAATGACAGGGGTAAATTTAGCAAATCTTTTGATCAATTAACTAAAAGTTTCGATGACGCTGGCAAAAAAATCTTTGAAGCTGGTAAGGTAGGTAAGGATGCAGCAGAAGAACTTAGACAATTAACTAAAGATAATAGAGATTTAGAGCGAGCATTAGACCAGGTGAATGGCCAGCTTGCTAAACAGCAAGCAATAGCAGGGGATCAAACTAAGTCTTTTAATGAAATAGAGGCAGCAACCGAAAGAGCAGCTAATTTAGAAGTAAGAAGGGCGGAAATACAAGAGCAAATAAACCAAAAAGAACTTGATCGGATTAACAAATTAATAGAGGAAAAGCAGAAACTAGGGCAAAATGTAGAATCCTTGCTAGACGATCAACTTGCCGCTGAACTTGCATACAGTCAAGCAAAGACTGAAATCGATTTAAGTCTAATTGAGTTGGATAAAATCAGACGTGAAAACGCTAGAGATCGTTTTGAGCGTGAGTTAGACTTTGCTATTGATGCTTTCGACTCCCAAAAAAGCGTAAACGAAAGACTTGTAGCTGACGAAACAAAGACATTCAAAGAAAGGGTGGATATCTTTCAGAGAACAGCTGAGTTAAGCGAAAAAGCATTTAATGAGCAACAAAAATTAGTTGAAGATTTTACTGGAGAGCGTTTAAGGTTAAATGAACTTGTGAATATTGATGATGAGGCGTTAATTCGTGAAAGATTAAGGAGGTTTGAGATTGATGATGTTACGCTAGGCAGGGTTTTAGAGATAATTCGAGAGCAAAAAATAGCACGCCAAGATTTAGCAGATTTAGAACGTGATCTAAATGTAGAAGCAAAAGATAGAGCCGAAGAGCAAATCACAATATTAAATGATTTGGAGCAAGCGCAAATTCAGGGTAGAATCAATGAATTAGAAGATGTCGAAGGCAAGGAAAGTGAAATTTTCGAGCTTAGAAAGCGTGCTTTAATCGATCAAGCTGAGTTTGAGATTAGTTTAGAAGATGCAACAGCAGAAGAAATTGAGTTAATCCGACAAAGGCTAAATAATGACCTAGCTGATTTAGAAAGGGAAGAGAAAAGAAGAAAAGAAGATGCTAGGAAAGAGGAAATAAATGCTGAAATAGATAAGTTTAACGAAATTAAAGACTTAGCATTTGATGTGTTTGATAGAATTGGTCAAAAGCAACAAAGACAATTGGACTTTGAGATATCAAATCAGAGTGAACGAATAGACCGCCAACAACGCCTAGCGGAGCGAGGACTATCGAACACTCTAGCATTTGAGGAAGAAAAAGCTGCGAGACTCGAAGCGAAGCGTGAAGAACTAGCTAAAAAAGCTGAGCGAAGGCAAAAAACTCTTGCATATCTTACTGCGTTTACCGAGTACCTAAAGCAAGACCCAAACTCGGCAGCAGGTAAAGCTCTCGCTCAAGTTGCTTTGGCTGAAACGATATCAGGAGCATTCTATGAAGGAACTGAGAATGTGGCTGATTCGATTGGCTCTCCAATATTCTCAGGGCGTGATGGGTATGTGATTCGAGTAGATGGTCAAGAAAGAGTAATGACAGGAATGCAGAATAAGAAAATCGGGGGACTCACTAATGATCAACTTGCAGACTTAGCTCAGGCTTATAATCGAGGCGATGTCATATCTAAGAGTGGTAATGGATTATCAGATAGTGGATTAAAAAGAATAGAGGATGCTGTTAAGTCAATCAATATTCACGTCGATGCTGAAGGCTTTATAACTCGTGAAGAGTTCGAAAGAGGTATGAAGAAAATCACTAAGACAAAGCCTCGTAGATTGTAATGAAACAGATTCACAGAATTAACGGTCAGGTGGTGAATCCGCCTAGCAATTACGAGGAGCTTGAATTGTCGATAAACTACGACAATGACAACCCAAATAGAACTATCAACGTCACTAGATTCGATTGGAGATTTGAAGAATGGGCTATCATAAAAGCAATCTCAGATGCTGGCCTTACTGGAGGTCCAGGAGTATTCGAAGGAATACCTCACTCGATCGAGATTCAAGAGAACGGGTCCAGCTTCACTTTGTTGGATGGGTATATCGACCTGAAGACAGCTACTTTTGGAGAGAATCAAGTACAAGTTGATAGCGTACCACGAGCGCAAATAGACTGGCTCAATGACGTAGCTGAAGGCTTTACTTTCGAGTATCTAAAAGAAGTAGGGATCATTGACCCTGAGACTGATTATAAGTTCATGCCTTACGTTCTCGACTCTGTTCCTAACTACAAAGAAGCGTTTATAATTCAAATGACACTTACTTTTGTAGGGATTGAGTTTCAACGAGTAGTCAAAGAGCTTACAGCAGACGGTGGTAAACTTGCTACTTTAGTAGATACGCCTTCAGGGGTGATAAACTTAATTGCAAACGCTCTTTACTTAATTGCGCTATTCGTTACGATTATAGACTTAATTCTCGATATGATTCAGCTTATAATCCAGCCTCTGAAGTATAAGCCGATGATGAGCATTAAAAAACATATCGACCGAGCTTGCGAATATTTAGGGATTACTTACTCTTCGCCTCTTTTAGATGCCGAGCCGTACAATAGGCTCTACGTTATACCTGAGAGCTTCAACAATCCAGAGCAGCAGTCTGATGATCGCATATTAGGATTCTTATCACCTGATGAAGATGAACAGAACGGCTACTTTAATGGCACGTTTGCTGATCTACTAAGAGCGATCAAGGATATGTTTAACGCTCGTATTCGAATCGAAGGTAAGGAGCTTCAGATTCTACCTTCATTAAAAACACTAAACTCAGCAACATTTAAGCTGCCTGACTACGATGTAGACTCATTCGAATATAATGCAAGTAATATCGTTGGAACGTATTTGATTTCATATTCATACGACACGACGGAGAAGCAGACTATTCAGAACTGGAGAGGTAACAATTATCAAGTTGTGCTGAGTGCGCCTAATACTTCTGGAGATAAAGATTTAAGGCTCATAAGCGGCTTAAATAGAATCACCATACCATTCGCTAGAGCAATTAGAAAAGAATCGCTGACAACGCCTGAAAAAGTCGCTGACGCCGTTCTGAACGTACTTGGAGCAGTAGTTGATGTAGTTGTGACGGTAATCAATGGCGCAATCGATGGGCTGAACGCAGCTATTAAGGCTGTGAACAAGTTGAAAAACGCTCTAAAGACGATAGGTATTAAGATCAAAGCAGAGTTTAATGAAGTAAACAAGCTGGAAAATCCTGGGCTAGGTGATCTTATTGATGATCGAGTAGGCACTATGTTGCTAGAAACAGATATAATCACAGTTCCGAAGATTACGATTGTAAGAGAAGGAACTACAAGCCGAAAAAATAAAGTCAGCTCTGAGAATGAAACGCATTTGACGGCAGGTCAGTTATACGAGCTTCATCACTATGTTAATTCATTTGCGCCTAACTCTAAAAACGCTCAGCGTATTGTATGGAAATTCGAAAAGGTTGAGATGAATTTAGCTGAGGTCCAAGCAGTAGAATCCGAAGGCGTGGTAAGAATGCCAAGCGGAAACATAGCTGAAGTGATAGAAATGAACTACAATCCCTCGACAAGATTGTGTAATTTTGTAGTCCATGAGAGAAGAATTTATACGAACAACCTAAAAGAAGTGAAGATTGAGCCAGTTGGAAGATGACATAAAGAGCGCAGGTAGGATGATAAAATCTCTATTGGATGGCGTTGATTGCCAAGTCAGTAAGATGAAGCTAGAAGAAAAAAAAGAAGTCGCAGAAAGTTTACCAGAGATTGAGGACGAACTGAGTAAGCTCAAGAAGCGAATAACAGCACAAAAAGAAAGGTATGCCAGGATTTCTGGAAAGTCTATCATTTAACGAGGAGCAAGTCACGGGGACTATTGACTATCTGAAAGGGAATATCTTTCAGAAAATCACAATGACTGCTCAGATTCGTATTGAAACATGGATTTCACCTACGACTGATGATCCTATTTTATTTGGTGATCCTACGTTCAAAACAGATGACTGGGTTACAGACCCTACTGGAGCTGGTAGATTCGCTGACTTTAACGTGGATGACTCGATTGTCTTAAACGGTGTTTCAGGTGGTTTTACCTGGTCAACAGCTACTATCCAAGAAAAGATTGATGATAACACAATAAGGCTAAACCAAACGACCTCGCCACCTATATCAGCAAATGACGGTAGAATCGAACTTGATCAACAACCAGAAGGAGCTACATTCGACTATGGTCTGATTGAGAACACAGAGGCTGTGAACTTTTTATCTAAAGTCGATGGATCTTTAATGAGATACGAATACGGAAGCTCACCAATGCCGACTACATTTACCTCGATGAATGCAGTAGGTAAGCTAGATTGGCAACTAGGATTAATCACTTTAGACGATTGTCAAATCAAGGAAACAACTTCGGGCGACGATCTTACAAATAACCGATATATTTTTCAGATTCAGCAAACTTTTCTGATTCATCCATTCTTTAGGCATAATCAAATACTTGATCTTTTAATACCTAAAGCTCCAAAGTATTTTCTTCAGAGTAAAGCACTTCGTCACGTTTTTAGATTCAGGGCTTTTAGAGAACTACAGGACCCTAACGTATACCAAGAACTTCTCTTTGATGATAAGATAGGAAACACAGGTTGGTTCGACGAAGAGTATAACGGGGGCGATGCTGAATATGAGGTAACAAACCTAGCTTACTCGAATAGCTTAGGACTTACCCGTGATGATACCGTGACTGTTACATTTGATGTCGAGAATACAGCGGACAACACAAACGGCAATGCCGCTTATGTATGCGTGAACGTGATTATGCTTCCAGAAGACGAAACAGACTACAATAACCTAAACATATACCAGTATAAAAACTACGCTTTCGATCGAGCTTTCGCTACTACTGGTGGTGGTGCTGTTCAGGGTATCAATAACGGTACGAATAACGAGATCATAAAAGACTTAACGGTCACGAGCGGCTCAGGCTTAGTTGCAGTTGAATTCGATATTGACTTCGGGTCTGATGTTAAATCTAAGATTGATTCACTTACAAATAAAAGATACTTAATAGCTGCTTACGCTGTGGCTTCAGGGATGACCGCTGAGGATGCTAACTACGTCACGATGTTAGTAGATACTAAAGAGATTCAGGTAAACATCCCTAATGCTACTGTAACGGTCACGAATGACTTTTATAAGCATGATGAAAATACCTACACAGGAGCTGGAGCTGGAGCTATCGATATGTCAGTTGAAGAGGAAATCGTGGGTGATAGCTTGATCTTACTTGACAGAGCAGCACCATTTGATGATATTCAAATTGAAAATGTATCAGTCCAGATAATTGCTACCGATGGGACTGAGGAGGCTATACTTCAAGAGCAGGTATTTGATCTAAGTCAAGCTCCAGAAATATCGGGAGTGCGATTTGTAAATGATGTTTTCTCTAATTCGTTGAATGTAGCAAGCAACGAAATCAGAAAAACCGTTTCATTCACTAGAGAAACGAGCGAAGACACAGGTACTCAAGTAGCGTATAGAGTTCGGTACCCATTCCTAATTCGTTGGGAATATTGGGAAAACCTACTTATAGGTACGCTACCAGCAGACTTCCTTGACACAGCGGAAGCGAATAACGGCTACAATCACGAATGGCTGAGGCTGGATGGACTTTCAGGCTGGTCTATAATATACAGAGTCAAAACTGAGGTTTTATCGTTAAACACGCTCAAAACGATCGAGAGCGATACTACGCTAACTTTGCATGACTACGATGACGGAGGTGGTAACTGGGATAACGGAGTGATAACATGCCTAGACGGTGCTACCACTTTAGATATAAGCGGAACGCCTTACATAATGGATGCTAGTGCTGGCAGGAACACGACAATCCATGTTGAGTTTGATTGGATAGGTGTTGGAGCTATGCCTGCGGCCGCTGATGTGTTCGTAGTCTTCAGAATCATACCTAAAGAAAATGGTACATACATAGCAAATGATTCACTCAGCTCTAATTGGAATCGAGATAGCGTGAGCTTCTTAACTAGCGCAAGTGGATTAGTATCAGTAAGCCAAAAAACAGCTACTGTAATGCAAGCAGATTGCGAAGTTGACTATACGAAGCTACCAGCTGGAGTGACTGATTTTACGATATCAGCATTCATTAGAGAAGACTAAACTTTCTTTTTAGTACTTTTGCATCATGTCCTATGGTGAAATAACAAAGCAAGACGTAACGGTTCAACCCGTAATTGACTTCAACCCAGCTGAAGTACCTATTGAGGACAACCCTTTCAAGAAATGCTGCTATGATCTAAATGTCTTTGCTGATATTTTCGATACAGATTCGCTGAAGAACGATAATAGCAATGTGATTAAGATTATTCCTCAGCAATATACTTTTACGATGGCTATCGAAAAGCTGGTATCTGGATCGTGGGCGAGTCAAGCATCTTTGGTTGATAATACCTATGGAACATACTACGCTCAAGGATTCCAGACTAAAGGTAAGAACGACTACATAGGCTATGCACTATCGTGGAGAACCGTGTTATCAGCATTTGGAACTGGAAGATATAGAATAGCATTTGATGAAAGCGGTGGTGATTCGATCTACTCAGAGGAGTTTTGTTTAAGGAACTACACTCAGGCTTCAGTAGATAGAACGGTCAAAATTAAATACCTATGGAACTCCGTTATAGGTGATGCTGATCAGAAAACTCAGCGAGATTTTTCAGGTATAAATTGGTGGAACGAGCTTCGAATAGGTCCGGCTATGTTTGGGAACAAGAAAGGAACTTTTGAAGTAGAAACCGTTCGCTACCAATCTGGGAAAGAGAGATCAGTACAAAAGAAATTCAAAGAGGAGTATTTACTTTTGATTAAGCAGCTACCTGTAGAGCTTCACGATGTTGTAATGAATGACATACTTCTTTCTGACGAGATTAAAATCACAGACTACAACAAGAACAATCCAGGAAGGTTTATTGACCAGGAAGTAGAGGTTTCTGGGGAGTACTCGCCAGACTACACTAGCAATAAGATTTATCCAGATGTATCTGTGACAATGGTCGACAAATACGATAACCGAAGAAAACTTTACTCATGATATCAATCCTTCTACAAACACCCGCTATTCCTATTTGGCTCGAAATAGTCTTCGCTTTAGCTGCTGGATTTACTGGTGTTATCGTCCTAATCAAGACTATAAGAAATTCAAAGGACCCAGAGTTTAGAGCAAAAATTGATGATATCAAGCATGAAAATGAGCAGAATAAGAAAATCGCAGATGTTGAAGCAATTGCTAGGCATATAAAAAGCGAGATACAAGCACTCAAAAATAAGATCGATCTTTTCGAGGGTTCTCAAAAGACAATCGAGCAGCTTGAAAAGAGAATCGAAAGACTTGAGAAGCTATTAGACGAGCTTTTAATACTACTAGGTAATGCAGGAAAATAGCGATATTAGACTGCAAAGAATAAGAAAAAACTTAGCAAAAATTCGGTCGAAAGTTTTGAGCGGAGATTTAAAGCTATCAAAAAAAGTTGTATTAAGAATAATTGATTTAAGAGTTCATGAAAGTGTCTGAAAACTTCGATGTTAGGGAATTTGTGTCTCCAGATACATGGAATAAATGGGGATTGCGTTCAATTTGGTTTGTCGATCCTTTAGTGATCGAGATAGCTGAGTTTTACAAAGAGTTTTTCTGTAATTACTACGGGGCTGATTCTTGTATCATTCAAGTCAATGATTGGCTTTTTGGAGGCTCAAAGATTGGCAGAGGCTATCGAGAACCTAAACAATACAACACAGGACAATTTAATCGCAATACTAACTCAGAAAGCCTGCACAGGCAAGGGAAAGCATTTGACTGCGATATTATTCTTAACTTTGGAGTTGAACGCAAAGAAGTCGACTATCGAGCAGTTCATGGAATCATTAAAAGCCACGAGTTCGAGTTTAAAAGAGCAGGAGTTACAACGATCGAACATCCAGACTATGCGCCTACTTGGCTGCATACTGATATAAGAAACACAAATTTAGATCACATTTTAATAGTTAAACCATGAGTGAAAAAGTAGGATTTTTCGAAGAGAAACCAAATGTGAAAAGCTCGATGAGGTTGATGAGCTTTCTTTCTTTGTTAGCCGCTATGGGGATGGGGGTTCTTACTCTGTACTCTGAAGGTAGTGCAGATGGTCTGATGATCACGTTTGGATTTTTACTAGGTGCTTTTGCTCCTAAAACAGTACAAAAGTTTGCTGAACAAAAAGTCAACGGTTAGCCTTATCATTATCGCTGGTTTAGCGATCTTCTTTGCGATTTTCTTTGCGAATAGCTCTAGCAAGTATCAAAGTAAGATCGACGAGCTTAACGGTAGGTTAATCGAGCTTGATCAGCAAATTGAGATTAAAAAAAAAGAGGCTCTATGCTTGAAAGTAAAAATAGACAGCCTCAAGAATGAAGCCTTAAAACCAGACACGGTTGAGATTCAAACAATCAAATACTATGAAGCTAAAAAGCGTGAAGTACTTAATGATTCTGCTCATATTGACCTTGATAACGTGCGGACGTTCCTTCGCTCAGTCAAATTGCCTGACTGATGAAGAGATCAAGAAAGTTAGACTGATCATTATCGAGAACCAACAGCTTGACTCTACGCTTTCAATAGCTAGGTGGAGATCGAATCAACTTAAAAAAGTTATAGATAGTCAAGATGAATTAATCGTATCTTATCAAGAACAAATAATGCTCAAAGAGCAAAAGGAAAGAATGTTAATCAAGCAGGTCGATTATGCTAAGAGGGAAGCTGTGAGACAAAC
>Ga0208645_1002448_pt1 | contig 14766 bp, 13 predicted proteins | sample VirMetDEL_Sep_01_FD_184519 | JGI IMG/M metagenome (GOLD analysis project Ga0208645, IMG submission 184519) | Aqueous microbial communities from the Delaware River and Bay under freshwater to marine salinity gradient to study organic matter... | ecosystem: Environmental > Aquatic > Marine >... | reverse complement strand
TATGGAAATACAGCGCAAATGGCATCGGGTATCGAGGGACTACCTATGAGAACTAATCAAGCTGGTGTTACTGAATTAGACCTTAGAAAATCAGGTGGATTTATTCCTCCAGTTGGTATAAAAGAAAAGGCTGATGACATTCCTGCAATGTTGTCAAATAATGAATTTGTATTTACAGCTGATGCTGTAAGAGGAATGGGAGACGGTGACGTCAATAAAGGTGCACAACGTCTTTATGATCAAATGAAAATGTTAGAAAAAGGTGGGAGAGTATAATGGCTGAAGTTCAAACAGTAAGACAAGCACCAGCAGAATTTATCGAAGCAGCTGGTAAAACGTATCTAGAAGATTTAACAAGTGCAGTTGGTGGTATTAAAGGTTTAGATGTATCACAACTTTATGGTCCACAATTTGTTGCTGGCCCTGGCGCATTACAAACACAAGCTGAACAATTAGCAACTGGATTAGGTGGCTATCAACCTTATTTACAAGCAGCACAAGCTGCAACTGGTCCAACGGCATATCAACAATATATGTCTCCATATCAGCAAGATGTCATTGCAACAACTTTAAGAGAATATGATGTTCAAGCACAAAGAGGTTTACCAGGATTAAGAGCACAACAAATAGCACAAGGTGCATTTGGTCAAGGTAGAGGTGCGGTGCAAGAAGCTGTTTATCAATCTGAATCAGATAGAAACAGAGCTGCATTACAAGCACAATTATTACAACAAGGTTTTGGTCAAGCACAACAATTAGCTGCACAACAATATCAACAACAAATGGGATTAGCATCAGCTGCTCCTGGATTATTGGGACAACAAATTGCAGGCTTATCAACTTTAGGTGCACAACAACAAGCACAAGAACAAGCAAGATTACAAGCTCAACAAAACTTGGCTTACCAACAAGCATATCAACCATTACAAGCTGCACAAACTTTAGGTCAAGGTGTTATGGGATTAATATCTGGTTATCCAGGTCAAACTCAAACAAGTGTTACTCCATCACCAAGTGCATTACAAACTGGATTGTCAGCTGCTTCAACATTAGCTGGAATTTACAGAGCATTTAATCCACCTACACAAGCAGCTCCTACTATAAATATTCAAGGACTAAGATAATGAGTAAGATACTAAAAAGACCTATGTTTAGAAAAGGTGGTGAGGTTATGGAAGGTATAATGACTGGAATTCAACCTAGATCTAATTATCAAAATGCTGGTTTAGCTAGAAGATTTGAATCTTACAGAGACTTATTACAATCAGTTGCACCAACTACAACTGGAGTAGATCCTGTAGCTAAATTTTTAATTTCTGGTGGTTTAAGAGGATTATCACAAACAGGTGGTGGAGGAACTTTAGGTAATTTAGCAAAAGCTTTTGAACCAGCTACTCAACAATTATTTACTGACATTGAAGCAAAAGGTAAACCACAACAAGCATTAAATTTAACTGCAGCAGAACTTGCAATTAAAGGTCAACAAGCAATTGAACAAGAACAGGCAAAAGCAAGAAAAACTCAATTTGCTGCTGAGACTTATGCAGAACAATTTAATAAAAGATTTAATGAATACAGTGAATCACCAAATCAATTGATTCAACAAAATGCATCTAACTTAGCAGACTTTGAAGTAAGAAACATAGGTAGACCTTATGTTCAATTGAGATATGATTATGATCCAAAGACAAAAGGATATAGACCTAATTACAATGTTGTTCCTAAAGGTGCAATTACTTATGATTTAACAACAGGAATGGCTTTACTAAGAGATAGAAAAACTGGAGAATTCATAGAACTAGATCCATTTACATTGGAGAGAATTAACACAGGAGCTGAATAATGCCTCTGGTAATAGATCCAAATACAGGACTTTTAGTTGATAAAGAAAAACTAAAACAAGCTGGTAAAGATAAATCAATAGAAAATCAACAAGACGTTAACAACATTTTATATGGAGAGACTGATTTATCTCCAATTGCAGAAGAAGATCAAGAAGTAAGTTCAATTACAGCTGCTGTTGCAGGAATAGCATCAGGAGTAATTAAAGTACCCGAAGGAATTGTTTCATTGGGTGCAGAATTAATTGATTTAGGTTTTGATACAAATGCAGCTGCATCAGTTGAACAATTTTTTGATAAGATCAATCCATTTGAAGAAGTTGCAGAACAAAAGGCAATAGGTAAATTAACTCAAGCTTTAACTCAAATTGGAATACCAGCGGGTGTAGGTGCTAAAGTTGCAACTAAATTAGCAACCAAAGCATTAAAAGCTAAGAGAGCAGGAAGATATTTAAATCCAAAAGCAGCTAACTTACAAAAAGGTGTTAAGAAGGCAAAAGAATTAAATGAGTTATCTACTAAACAAAAATTTGCTGCAATTACTTTAGGAGGTGCAGCAGGTGAAACTTTAGTAGCAGATGTAGAAGACATTGGTACTATCGGTGATGTATTTGAAGCAGGTCCAACAGAATTAGATAGAGACGTAGAAGCAGATCCTAGTGAAGATGCGTCTAGAAAATTATTGAATAGAATTAAGTTTGGTTCTGAATCTTTATTATTAACTCCAATTGTTTATGGAGCAGGCACTGGTATCAAGGCCCTCGCAACGAGAGGCAAGGAACTAGCGTATAGTAACAAAGCATTAGAAAAAACTTTTGATAAAATTGGATCTTACTTTAGACCAAGAGGCACGCGTCCACAAGAATTATTTAGAGCACAAAGATCTGAAACAGGTAGGTTAATGGCAGATACTAATTTTGCTATGGAACAAGTTAAACGTATTGACCAAGAAGTAGATAGGATGTTTCCTGAAGTTAAGTCTTTCTTAAATAAAACAACAGAAGATAATAGAGGTCAATTCTTAAAACAAATAAATGATTTAATGTTTGAAGGTGATTTAAAGAAAGAATTACCAAAAGAAGCTGTTGACGCTTTTACAAAAAATGCAAAGAAGCTAAATGCTAAATCAGAAAACGTAAACAATATCATTACTGCCGTTAGTAAAGTTAGGAACAAGTTTAGTGATTTAATGGACATAACTGCACAAGGACCTGTTGGAGTAATACCAGCTGGAACTAAACAAAAATTACAGACTGATTTAAGACAGTTAATGGGCAATAGAGTTAAACAATACATTGGAACGACTTATAGAATATTCCAAGATCAAAACTTTGGTTTTTATTCTAGATATAAACCAACAGATGAATCTGTTAACAAAGCAAAAGAATTATTTAAACGTTATGCTGCTAAAAATAAAAACCCAATAACCGATCAAGAAGCAGAGATGTTAGTAGAAAATGTTTTAAAACAAGCCAGACAATATAATCCTAAAAGCAAACTTCCTACTTTTACATACGATAATTTAACTGCAGGTGCCGATACAGCAGAAAACATTAAAACATTTGCTCAAACTGTATCAAAAGAATTACCTGATGGAACTAAAGAATTAAAAGTTATTGGTAAAGGAAGTAAAGTGTTTAGAGAATTATTTGGTGAAATAGAAGATGCAAGATATTCAATTTTTGAAGGTATGAATAGGTTAGGTACAATTGCTAGAAAGAATCAATTATTTGATGAGATATTAGATGCTGATGAAGCTTTAAAAGCAGCAGCCACTAAAACAACTGCACCTGGCTCAAGAGGTTTTTTCTTTAGTTCTCCATTAGAAGCAAGAAGAGCTTTACCTAATCAAGAAATAGTAAAGATAGATCCTTATGTACAAGAATATTTTAAAGATGGTGTATTAATTAATAGACTTTCAGGTATGTATACAACAAAAGATATTGCCGAAGCATTTGGTAATGCATCAAGAGTTTCTCAATGGTTAAGAGGAGATTCCACAAATCCTTTTGCTAGAACAGCGGCTTGGGCTTACAGAAACTTATATCTAACTCCTAAAGCAGGTTCACAATATGCAAAAACAATATTATCCGTACCAACTCACTTTAGAAATTTTTTATCTTCAGGAGCTTTCATCATAGCTAATGGTGGTTTAACAAATCCATTGGCTTTAGCAAGAGGAATTAAGAAAGCAAAAGATTCTGTTCAACTTGGATTAAGAGATCCTAAAGCTATGGAATATTATAGAGAACTATTAGAACTAGGTGTAGTTAACTCTAACGTTAGAGTAGGTGATTTAACTAATCTAATGAGAGATGCAAAAGTATTTGAATCAGGTAATATTGCAACAGACTCAATATTAAAACCAATGATAAGATCTTTAGGTAAAGTAGGAGAAGCAGCAAAAAGAACAGTTAGAAAAACAGCATCTGTAATGCAAGATGCTTATGTTGCAGAAGATGATTTTTGGAAAATTGCAATGTATGAAACTGAACTTGCTAGAAGAACTGCTAACTATGCAAAAGCAGGAATTAAAAAAACTCCTGGTGAATTAAAAGAAGAAGCAGCTCGTATCATTAGAAATACAATACCTAACTATGCATATGTTGGTGATTTCGTAAGAGCTATGCGTGCAACACCTTTTGGTAATTTTATGTCTTGGCCTTCAGAAGTATTTAGAACAGGTTTTAATATTGTTAGACAAGCTATTGATGATATTAAAGATCCAATTACAGGTAGTGTAAATTATTTCAAAAGTACAAACCCAAACAAATCTTCAGGTTTAGCTAGAGTTGCGGGTGGTGTTACTGCATTTGGAGCTTTGCCATATGGAATAATAGAAGGATCAAAAGCAATTTATGGAGTATCGGATGAAGAAGCAAATGCCGTAAGACAATCAGCTGCCGCTCCTTGGTCTAAAAATTCACAATTAATTATAGTTAAAGATCCAAACACAGGAGAATATTCTTACAGTGATTGGAGTCACAACAATGTTTATGACACATTAACAAGACCTTTCACAACTGTATTAAGAAACATTCAAGATGGCATAGAAGATGAAGAAGTTTTAATAAAAGGTTTTATGCAAGGTTTAACTCAAGCAGCTGCAGAAACAGCAAATCCATTTATTGGTGAATCAATATTTACAGAAGCTATAAATGATATTTTTATAAGAGGAGGTAAAACAAAAGAAGGTTATGATTTATGGACAGAAAATACTCCTTTAAATGAACAATGGAGTAGAGCATTTAAACACGTAGTTGAAACTCAATTACCTCAATACAAACAATTATTTAAAGTTTATAATTCTGCAACAGGTCAACCAGATGAAAATGGGGATGTTGTTGAAATAGATGAATCATTAGCAGGAGTATTTGGTTTTAGATTAATACCTGTTAAACCAGAAAAAGCATTAGGTTTTCATATCAATGATTATCAAAAAGGAATCAGGGAATCTAGAAGAGAATTTACAGGAGGACCAGAAGGAACTTTAAAACCAATGAAAACTTCAAATGATCTAATTGAAAGATATTATGTAGCTAATAAAGCATTGTTTGATAATGCAAAACAAATGTATGGACACATAAATAATTTAAATACTTTAGGTCTATCTCCATCTTCTTTATCACAAACATTTACTAAAAGAGGTCTTAAAAAAGACTACAGAGAAATATCAAATGGTATCTTTGATGCTTATTATCCATCAAAAAATACAATTGATGCATTTAGACAAATTGCAATGGAAACAGGTCAACCAGATCCTTTCTTGGAAGCACAACCAACATTATCAGCTATGTATAGTGTGTTTAGAAATTTAAGATTGTTTGGTGAATTTGATGTTAAACTAGAAGATTTCTTACCTTCAGCAGAACCTGAAGCAAGAGTACCATTACCAGAACAACCAATGCCTTCACCAAATATAATAGGACAAGGACCACAAATGACTACATCTATGGGGTTGACACCAACTGAATTGGCTTTATTATCACCAGAAGAAAAACAATTAAGACTTAGACAACGAGGATTAGCATAATGGATTTAGGATCAGGTAGTACATATTCAGAAAATATGAGTGCTGCATCTGGCGGCCCAGGAGGAAGTCAAAATCAAGGACCTAGTGGTTTTGGAGGAGGTGACTCTGGCGGCGGTAATGATGTTTATTCAGGTTATGTAGCAGCTTCACAACCAAGGGGTGGTCTACAAGGAATTAAAGATTATTTTACGGGAGGTGGATATGATTATGGATATCAACCAACTTTTTCAAAAACTTTAGGTGGTATAGGTGGTTTATTGTTGGGAATGATTAATCCTGTTTTAGGTGGATTAAATTTTGTAAGACAAAATATTGGACCAGAGTTTGATAGATTTAGACAAGCCCCAACTTTAGATAGATATTTTAGACCAGATGCATACATAGACAAACCTTACATAATTGGTTCTAATCCAATGGACTATCAAAGATTTAGTCCTAATGAATTTGGTCAGGAATATAAATATAGAGATGGAATTGCTTCTTTAGATACGTCTCCTTTATTATACGCAAGTGCAACCAAAGCGCCAACAAGTGGATATGATCTTAAACAACAACAAAAAGATGATGCGCTAGAACAATTTTATCAAGAAAACCCAGAACTAAGACCAGAAAATGAAAAAACTAGTATGATGGGTGGAATAACAAGTTTAGTATAATGCCTAAAAGATCAGCCTTACAAAAAATAGAAGCGCACGAAAAACTTTGCAGAATAATGCAAAAACAAACTTTTGAACAGATTCAAGAATTAAAGAATCAAATCATTAGAATAGAAAGAATCTTAATAGGAACAGCGGCTTTTGTTATTATAAGCCTACTTGAAAAAGTAATCTAAACATATTATATATGTTGCAGGCGCACAATAATGTGGCCAATTAAACTTGCTTAATATAAGGAGGATAATATGACAGCATTAGATTTAATCAATAAGTTCAATAAAGACGTTTGGAATCATTCAGACAAAATGTTTGGTGATGCATTTGACTCTATCTTTGATAGTTGGTCAAAAGCTCAATCGTTTCCATTTTACAATGTGGTAAAATACGGAAAAGGTGAATACGGCATTGAGTTAGGACTTGCAGGCTTCAACAAGAAGAATGTTAAAGTTCAATATCAAGATGGTGTATTAACTGTTTCTGGTCAAGTAGAAGACAAAGAAAAAGACTACATTGAAAAAGGTTTAGCAGCTAGAAAATTCTTTAAACAGTTTGCTTTACACGATAAAGCAGTTGTTAATGATGCTTCTATGGAAGACGGTGTATTAACAATCAAACTTGGTGTTAATGAACCTGAAGAAATCAAACCTTTGGATATAAAAATTAAATAATTATATCCAGTCTTTAAGTTCTTCGCCCATAATTTCTGTGGCGATGTTAACTTTTTTACGAAGGGATTGTACGATTTTATCATCTACAGTCCCTTCAGCAATAATATCAACATAAGTCATAGGTTTTTCCTGACCAATACGATCAATCCTTGCTTCGGACTGTTGACGTTTTTCTAAATCATATCCATTAGAATAATAAATCATTGTAGATGCTCCAGTTAAAGTAATACCATACCCACCTGTTTGAGGTGTACCAACTATGAATCTAACTGGAGAATTTGGATCTTGTATTTTTTGTATTGCAGTTTGTCTATCGTCTGTTGAAGTATCACCATAATAAGTTACAACTGATTTTTCACCATATTTTTTTGTTATTGCTTCAACGATTGCTTCAATATCATATCTATAGTGTGCCCAGATAACAGCTTTGCCTTCCATCTCTTCCAAGATATCCATTAATTCATCAATACGATTATTTTTTATTTCCTGAGTTTCACCATCATCAGAAGTAAAATGACCACAAGTAATTTGATGTAGTCTCATTAATTGAGTAATGACTGTTGCGGTTGAAACCATTTTACCATTTAAAAATGCAATGGCTTTTTCTTTCATTGTTTTATAAACTTTTTTCTGTTCATCAGTTAATTCAATTATACGTTTTGTATAAGTTTTAGGTGGTAAATCTAAACAATCATCTTTAAGTACACGATAAGAAAATGGTTTTATTTTTTCTGAAAGTTCTCCAAGATTTCTATAACCAACAACTATTTCTACTTGTCTACCTGATACATTTATTTTTTTACAGATGGCATATCTTGTTCTAAATGCATAATATGAAGATTGATCTAAAAGATAAGAATCCAAAAAACCACACTGAGAAAATAAATCTAATGGTGATTTAGTTACAGGTGAACCAGTTAATATTCTTCTGTACTTAGTAAAAGGTTTCAAAGATAAAATACTTTTAGTTCTTTTAGCAGTAGGATTTTTAATCGTAGTTGATTCATCAATTCCCATCAATGCAGTATGACAAGATAAAAATTTATGTGCAAACTGTACACCTTTCTTTGTAGAAAAAGCTTCAACGTTCATAATTAATATGTGAAGCTCTGCACCTGTTTCAAACAAAGGTTTTAACTCTTTTGCATTAGGATCAGTTCTCCATAAACCAACTTTCTTTTCTATATAGTCAGGTAAATGATTGGGTATTTCAGAATCAAACCAATTCTTATAAACACCTTTAGGTGCTATGATTAATGCACCATTAATCTTGCCAGCATTATAAAGCATAGCAATATTGTCAATTAATACCTTAGATTTACCAGTACCCATTTCCATAAAGTATGCAAATACTTCTTTATCCCAAGACATTTCTAATGCTTTGGATTGATGAGCAAATGGTTTGCTTTTAAATTTATAGTTCATAATATTTTTTGCTTTCTATTGAAAAGGCATACATTATGTTGTATATAATGTCAATGCAAGAAAGCATAAATTATACAGATTTAAAATCTTCAGGACAATCTATTGTATATGTAATACAAGATATACCTGGTACCAAAATAGGTATGCCTAAGATAAATATAATCGGTGCAACCCAATATGGACAGTTAAAAGTTTTACTTCCTGAAAACTCACAAATTATTTTAAGTCCTGCATATGTAATATCTACATTAAGAACTAAATTAAAAGATTATAAATCAAAAGATTATTTACTACTTACAGGCGATCCCGCAATTATTGGAGTTGCGTGTTCAATTGTTTCTGATATAACAAACGGAAAGTATAAATTATTAAAATGGGATAAACAAGAAAGGAAATATTATCCAGTTGAAATTGATTTGTATAATAAAACTTGACAATGAAAAAATAAAAACTTATATAGAAAGGATAGAAAGTTATGACAATAAATTTTGAAAACGATAGAATGCAATCAGTTGAGCAGATAGATTCAGCTAAAAGATTATCTGATAAAGTGATTGAATTAAAAGATTTAGAAGACGAAATTGCAAACGCAGAAGAGTCTATAAAAAAATTAAAAGAGAAAGCAAATCTTTTATCAATGGTAGAAATTCCTGCTATGATGGATGAAATGCAGATTACAAAATTAAAGCTGAAAGATGGCGAGTCAGTAGAAATAAAAAAAGTCTACGGCGCTACTATTCCTAAAGATCAACAGGAAGCAGCTTTTGAATGGCTTCGTAATAACGGTCTAGGTGATATTATTAAAAATGATATTACCGTTACCTTTGGTCGTGGCGAAGATAACAAGGCAGCACAATATGCTGTCCTTGCACGAGGTCAAGGATTTGAACCTGTCCAGAAAGTTGGAGTAAATCCTATGACACTCAAAGCACTGGTCAGGGAACGTCTTGAATCTGGACTTGATGTTCCTGCTGACCTATTTAAACCGTTTGCAGGTAACCAAACTAAAATAACGAGACGTTAACAAAAGGAGAAACACGATGAGCGAAACGAGCAACGCGATGACAACAAAAAAGGCAGCAGGCCTACCATCAGCTTCATTATTTGAAGCAGATGCACACTTAGGTTTTGAGAATGTGAAGACAGAATCACTGGCTCCACCAATCTTAAAACTATTACAAAACGGTTCAGCGGAAGCACAGAAGCGTAATCAAAATTACGTTGATGGTGCAGAACCTGGAATGTTTTTAAATACAGTTACAAAACAACTGTATAATGGTGATCAAGGAATAAATGTAATTCCTTGTTATTACAAACTGGAATACCAAGAATGGTCCGATTATGGAACAGGTTCAGGTAGACCAGAAATGATCTATCCTGATACTTCAGACATTTTAGATAAAACAACTAAAGGTGCTGATGGAAAAGATAGGTTATCAAATGGTAACTACATATTAACTGTAGGACAACATTTTGTAATTATCTTAGGAGATAGAAGTTCTGAAACTGCTATGATATCTATGAGTTCATCTCAAGGTAAGATTAGTAGAAAATGGAACTCTATGATGAAATCAATAGTGTTGGATGGTAAAAATGGTCCATACACTCCACCTTCATTTAGTCATATTTATAAATTATCTTCTGTATTAAATACAGGTAAAGGTAATCAATGGTATGGTTGGAATGTTGCAAAAGTAGGTCCAGTAGAAGATGCGGCTATGTATGAGAGAGCCAAAAAATTCTATGGTTCTTTTGCAAAAAGATAATTTTCATTACCTTCACAATTAATGAAACAGGCGGCCGAAAGGCCGCCTACAATGAAAGATGGATATGATAGAAATAAAAAAATTTAAAGAGATATTTGAAGGATCATACAATGCGTATGGTCAAACTAGAAAAACAGAAGAATATGATGAACGTGGTAAACATAAAACCAAATCAGTCATAACTAAACAACCTGTAACAGATCAAATGTGGGCAGACCATTTATTGGGATCTGATCCTGCATTAGGAATTATTCCCATTAATGAAGATAGTAAATGTAAGTGGGCTTGCATAGACATAGATGTTTACAATTTAAATCATCAAGAATTGATAGATAAGATAAAAGTAAATAATTTGCCTTTAGTCGTATTTAGATCAAAGTCTGGTGGTGCACACGTATTTTTGTTTACTAATAAATTTGTTCCTGCAGCATTGTTTAGAACAAAATTAAAAGACATAGCAGCAATGTTAGGTTATGCAAGATCGGAAATATTTCCAAAACAAAATCACATCAATAAAGACAGAGGAGATGTTGGTAGTTTTTTAAATCTACCTTATCACAATGTAAATCAAACTTTACGTTACGCTTTCAAACAAGATGGAAGTGCAATGACTATAAATGAATTTTTTGAACACTATGATAAAATAGTTTTGTCAGAAGAACAATTACTAGCTTTGAAAGTAAAAGAAGAAAAAACTGAAGATGGTGATTTATTAAAAGGTGCTCCACCTTGTTTAAGAATGTTAGCAAAAGAAGGAGTACCAAATGGTCAAAGAAATAATGCTATGTATAACTTTGGTGTATACTGTAAGAAAAGATTTCCTGATGATTGGGATCAACAAATCGTACTATACAACATAAAATATTGTAAACCACCATTAGATAAAAAAGAAATGGATACAATAATTAAATCCATAGATGGTAAGGATTATCAATACAAATGTAAGGATGAACCTATTGCATCTTTCTGTAATTCTAAAAAATGCATTAAACAAGAGTTTGGTGTTGGTGATGATTTTTCTCCAGGATTAGAAATAAAAGAAATACAAAAGTATACATCTAATCCACCTATTTATTATGTAACTGTAGGAGAAGGTATGGTTGAAGTTAGCGGTGCTGACTTACACGAACCTGATAAATTTTCATTAAAATGTTTAGAACAAATTAATCAATCAATGTTACCAGTTGCTAAGTTGATATGGAGAAAACAAATCAATAAACTATTACAAGAATCCATACCAATAGAAGCACCAGAAGTATTAAAGGTTGATAATCAATTAAAAGAATTATTGGTTGAATTTATATCAAGATCTAATGGAAAGAAAAAAGAAGACATTAAACGTGGGATACCATTTACAGAAAATGGAGTGACCTACTTTAAATATAAATCTTTCTGGACTTTCTTATTAAGAAGTAAATCTTGGAATGTTAAGTATGAAGGAACATTAAGAATGTTAGAAACCTTATTTGGTGCCAAAGAAGAAATAACTTATCTTGATGGTAAAAATACAAGACACTTAACCATTAAACAGATTGAAATGGATAAACCTAGTTTAAGAAAGGATAAGATTAAAGATGTCCCATTCAACTAGAATCATAATACCTGGACCACCTGGTACAGGTAAGACCTTTACATTAACTAAATAGATTGAAATGGATAAACCTAGTTTAAGAAAGGATAAGATTAAAGATGTCCCATTCAACTAGAATCATAATACCTGGACCACCTGGTACAGGTAAGACCTTTACATTAACTAAGTATTTAGAAAGAGAATTAAATGAACATAAAACAGATCCACAAAAAATAGCCTACATATCTTTTAGTAACGCTGCAGCAAATGAAGCTCAAAGAAGAATCAATCATAATTTGTTTCACATAGGTACGATGCATTCACTTGGAAGTAATGCATTAGGAATCAATACTCAAACTCAATTACTGAAAGGAAGTAAATGGAACAGTTTTAAAAATTATTCTCAGGTATGCAAGGACCTATCTTTTGAATCTACGACTAATGAATTTGGTTATGTTGTGTACACAAACCCACATATGAAGATCATTGAGTATGCAAGATCTCGTCAAATAGATATAGAAGAAGCAGCCATACAACTAGATTTACATCAAACCGTTGAAGTTAGTTTAACTGAATTAATAGACTCACATTTAAAAACTTATAAAGAACACACTGGAATGATTGAATACTACGATATGATTGCACAATTCATTGAAAAGAAAGTTTGTCCGCAGTTAGATGTGGTGTTTTTGGATGAAGCACAAGATCTAAGTCCATTACAATGGAAGATGTTTTTTTACATTGAAAGTATTTGTAAAAGATCATACATTGCTGGTGATGACGATCAAACAATTTACACGTTTCAAGGAGCGGATCCTAAAATATTTATAAACTTAAAAGGTAAATTTGATCCTCAAATAAAATCTAGAAGGGTTCCAAGAAAGATACATAATTTAGCTGAGTCCATTTTTCCATATATGTCTGAGAGATTGGATAAACAATGGGAAGCAAGGGACGCAGAAGGAAACATATACGAAGATATGTCTTTAGAAGATTTAAATTTATTTAAAGGCAACTGGATGATATTGGCTAGAACTAATAAAATGTTAGATCAAATAAAAGAACATCTTTATAGTTTAAATTTAAGATTTAGTGCAAAGACTCAAGAAATATTACCTACTGAAATGGTAAATGCTTATAGGGTTTGGGACAGATTAAATAAAGGAGCAAAGGTAGATAAACAAGGTGTAAAAGATTTGTGGCAGTATTTAAAAACTGAATTGCACGTAGCAAGGGGTTTTAAGAATGAAAAGAAACTAGAGACCATTGTCTCGGTTGATATGCAAGAACTTAGAGAACAATACGGGTTGCGAGCGACGGGGAGCTGGGAGCATTTAAATTTTCCACAAGAAAGTAAAACATACATAAAGAATTTATTAGAATCAGGCGATGACTTGATGAAAGAACCAAGAATAAAAGTTTCTACGATACATAGTGTTAAAGGAGAAGAAGCAGATAACGTTGCTTTATATACTGATTTGGAAAGAATCATATATGAATCAGCATTAAAAGATCCTGATCCAGAACATAGAACATTTTTCGTAGGAATAACTAGAGCAAAAGAAAATCTATACTTAATGCAATCAACATCAGATTATCAATACAACATAGGAGGACCAATAGTATGACAAATAAAGATATATTCGATAAGGCATTTCCACAAAATAGGCAGGTAGGCGGGAAACATTATAAAACTTTTCGCATTCAACCATATGAGTTTATTTCTAAAAATAATCTTAGTTTCTTTCAAGGAAACGTTGTGAAGTACGTTTGTAGATACAAGGATAAAAATGGAATACAAGACTTAGAAAAAATAATTCATTACTGTGAATTAGAAATTTTAAAGCTTAAAGATGATAATCTTTAAATGTGTTGTTTGTAAGAAAAGAAAAATAACTTACAACTATAGCTATATGTGTAAAAAATGTTATAATAAAAAAAGGAAGAAATGATAAATATTAAAGCTTGGATTGATCTATGTTTTTTAACACTAGCGACATTTGCATATTTTTTAGCGTTTGAAAGATTTATTTGGAGTATATTATGATATTTGAAGCGCAAAGAGAATGGAATTGTCCTGAAGAGTTTCCAGATTTAAGCAATGCAAAACACATTGCAATAGACTTAGAAACAAAAGATGTTGATTTAAAATCAAGAGGGTCAGGTGCAATACAGGGTAGAGGTGAAATTGTAGGTATTGCTGTAGCCGTAGAAGGTTGGAAAGGTTATTATCCAATAGCACACGAAGGTGGTGGCAACATAGATAAAAGAATAGTTTTAGAATGGTTTAAAAAAGTTTGTGCTACAGATGCTGTAAAAATATTTCATAATGCAATGTATGACGTATGTTGGATTAGATCATATGGAATACAAATTAATGGACATATTATTGATACAATGGTTATGGCATCTTTGATTGATGAGAATAGATTATCTTATACTTTAAACAGTATTGCCTTTGAATATTTAAGAGAAGTTAAAGATGAGAAGTCACTAAAAGAAGCAGCAGAATCTTTTGGTATAGATGCTAAAAAAGAAATGTATAAACTTCCTGCGATGTTTGTAGGTAATTATGCAGAAAAAGATGCAGAACTAACTTTAGAATTATTTAAAACATTGTCCAGGGAAATATCTAAACAAAACTTGATAGAAATATTTAACTTGGAAACACAACTATTTCCTTGTTTGATTGATATGAAATTTAAGGGCGTGAGGGTAGATGTTGAAAAAGCTCATCAATTAAAAAAAGAATTAAGCACAGAAGAAGAAATATTAATCCAAGAAGTAAAAAAAGAAACAGGAATAGA
>Ga0208645_1002445_pt1 | contig 14780 bp, 24 predicted proteins | sample VirMetDEL_Sep_01_FD_184519 | JGI IMG/M metagenome (GOLD analysis project Ga0208645, IMG submission 184519) | Aqueous microbial communities from the Delaware River and Bay under freshwater to marine salinity gradient to study organic matter... | ecosystem: Environmental > Aquatic > Marine >... | reverse complement strand
CGGTGAATCGTTCGGGTATTCGTTCGTTCGACTTCTTTTCCCCGAATAAATCTAATTGCCCTGAGTCTAATAGCCCTTGTATTATTATAATGGCCTCACGCAAGGTCTTTTTTTCTTTTTCTGTCATTTCAATCCATTTGCTCCTCAAGCTTTCTTTTTGCCTTAATCTGCTTATACTTTTCGTACGCCTCACTTTTAGGCTGTGTTTGGCCTAATCCTTTGCAGTAATAATCATTCCTTAGAATACATCGGGCCATTCTTTTCCACGAAGGAGCCCAACACTTAATCTCTAAGTCGTGCGGAGCTTGGTCAGGTATTTGATTATAACCCCTCTGCTTCCATCCAGCTACAAACTTTACAAAGCGTTCACGGTAATGCACTTGCATTGGTTCGGGTAAGGATCGCAGTAAAAAGTTGGTGTAAGATTCCCAAGTGTGATTAGCTGGCTTTGTTACGTCCTTATTTCCAGACACATTACCAGTTTCATTTACATACAGAGCGCCTGAGTTTACGCCAGATACACGGTTTAAGAGCTTGTACCACGTCATAGGCTCAAGTATATGATATAGCCAAAGCCCCTTTTTTTGATCATCGCCAAAGGGCTGACATAAACGCTGATTTGAAAATTTTACCCCAGCTTTAGTCATCATATCATACACCTTATTATGGGGTAGGTCTTTTCTTTTACTGTGATATACCCATATATCTTCTGTCCTCCAATCGTATATGGGGTAGATGTTAAAGAGTTTGTTGGCTATTTTGGTTGTCCACTTCCAGCCATTAAGGGTCAGGTTTTTCTTTTGCGCTACAATAGCCCTATAACGATGTAATGATTCATCGGAACGAATACCGATAAAAGCCCCACACGTTTGCCCCTGGGCGTACCATTTTCCGAATAAGACCATAAATTCCTCAAACTCCATTTTAGGAAAGTAAAAGTCGTACTGGCTTAAGTCTGCCGCCTCTTCAGGCTTTTGGCGAACCCATATAGATTCATTTTCACTATCCCAACAAGCCCACTTTGGCTGATAATCAGAAACCGCATTCCTTAATAGCAAATCCGCACAAATCCAATGTAGGTCAATGTGTTCTCTGTACATTTCTATAACCTCACGGATGTGTTCGATGGTCGCTGAGTATTGAGCCTCTAAGTCTATTATCAACAATCCCACTTTTCTACCTCTCTTTATAGCCTCCTCCATAACCAGGTGAGTCATAACGGTAGAGTCTTTACCCCCACTAAAAGAAATGTAGACCCTCTCTACTGAATCAAACGTGTGCTTAATTCTGCTTTTCGCTTCTTGTAAGACGTTTGTCTTTAAGTATACTTTGTTAGCCATCTTAGTATATTTCTACTTGTCTACCAATACTTAGGGCTTGATCCATATCTAAAATGGGTCGATCATTCGCTCGCATCCACTTGTTGAGATACTCTAAGGCGGTTTCGTTAGCGGTCTGCTTTTCGTCCTCGCGGAGTCTATTGAAGCCTCCGCAGTATTTAGAGGGTATACCACGAGCGTAACACATTGAAGCTTGACCAAGCCAGGCTATACGGTTCATTGCAGTATTCGTTAAGTAGTGTTCGCAACTACACTTCCATTCACTAATGACCTTATCTAAAGCTTCTCTAAATGCATTATCATCGCTTAGAAAGTCTGCATATTCTTGTTCACATTCGTTCGCGGTTTTACCTGGTACTGAACTCGCATAGAATCCAGCTTTATGACATTCCCACTTGTCGTATGTATGGAATATGCGGTTAGGGTCATTAGTGTTTGCCGTCCGATACATTTCTATTTCTTCGGCATCCATTTCGTCCGTTATTGGCTTGTATACATTATTAGAATCCCCCGATTCCCAAGCCTTGGAAAAGTCCTGATCACCGAACAAATGTTCCAGCCCTGAGATTTGACAAAGCCTTAAAACTTCCTCTTCGTCCATTCCCAACTGTTTGGCTATTCTCTTATTAGTCCAGTTTCTGTTTTTCAACTCTATGACTATTTCGCTCATAGCGTCAACCTGGTGCTTACCCCTTGCCCTATTGTGGCGAATAGTCGAAGCTATACGATCATTTTTACCCGACTGCTCAGACCTTATTTCAACAGTTGGTAAATACCCCCTTACTCTATGGCTAACTATTTTAGATTCTTTACCTACACGCGATCTATGAAAGCCATCAACTACCTCTATTTTGTCATCCGAAGGCCAAGTAACAATGGGTTGAGTATAGCCATCATTCATTATTGAAACTTCCAACAACTCCATTTCGGGTGGGGCCACTTTGTTGGGGTTGTATTCGTTAGCTACTACTTTATCAGATTTTACCCAAGTCACACAATCGACTGGCTCATTTCTGAAAGGACTTACTTGGTGTAATGCTTTTTTTATTTCATTAATTGATTCAATACGTTCATCTTCTGACATCTTGTCTAAAAGACTAATTAAGGCCCTTTGATGTTCTTGTAAACTGAATTGATTTTGTTCAAAATTAAACTCAGCTTGCCTATCTTGTGTTTCTAATGGTTTGCACATAATTGTTTTTTTATCCTAGCACAAAACTAGAACAAAAAGAGTAAACAAATAAAAAGAAGTTCTAACTAACTAGCAGTTAGGTTCATACGAAGGTTGAAGTCCATTAGATAGCGGACAATATACCTACCGTCATCGCTTCGGGTCTGCTCCTTACTTGCCCCAAGGTCGCTAACGCTCTCAAGTTCTAGGTCTAGGGTTCTAGCCTCGTTGTGGATTTCGCCCGTTAAGGTGGTGTCCTGAAAAGCCTTATAGACCAGGTCGATTAAAGTATTATGGTTAGTGACTGAGTAAGCTGGGCTTTGTTCGTAGAAGATCACCCCCGTGGTTATTGTGTAGTCGTAGCTTAAATCAGTTTGTGACCCCGTTCTATCTGCGCCACCTATATCTATATAAACGTACTTATCTAAGTCGCTGACGTTGGTTCTGCTATACTGGATAGCTATGGAACTTTGCCCGTTGGCGTTGAGGACGGTTCTAATTGCATTGTGAACGAGCCGCATTATATCGGTAGTCTGTCGCATAGGGCAAAAGTACGCCCACGAGCGGAAGCCGTTTAAGGGGTTCTTGACTTGTTTTATACGTTTGCGTACCTTTGTGGACATAAGAAGCTAGTAGAAAGCGGCAACGAATCGTTTAACTAGCAGACACCGAAGAGGTTAGGGGGTTGGTACTAAGTGAAATCCCAAGTCATCCAGTACCGTTATCCCGAAAGGTAGCAGCCGTAAGGTGGATGTCCGAAGGGGTGCTAGTGATCTCTAAAGCGACAAACTCAAGCCGTACCGAAGCAAGGTTATTTCCTCTCTCTAATGGGGGGAAGGGGGGAAGTACTTGCTTTGGGTGGCTTAGATTTAGAGCGAAAGAATTAAAATTAATTACTATATTTGTCCTATGGCTCAAACACAACCAAGGGGGTTAATGCCTCAAAGCCTTGCTGAATACTTGTTCTACCAAGGGTATAGGTATATTGAAACCAATAGGGATAGCGGTGCTATCGTTGCCTATAATGGTTCTGAGTTGATTAGAGCCGTACCATTTAAGACATACCAGGTTGAACTCTTCCTTAGAGATAAGGGGGTACTAGGTGCAACCTTTCACGCATTGGAACGAGAATGGAAGTTCTACGACCATGACGCTTGCCTAGACTACATAGAAAATAACGGGACACAAAGCCAACTGAATTCACTTATTGAGAGTGGACGGGCTGAATTTAACCCTAATGATATTGAACTCTAATCCACAAAAACAAAAACAAATGGATTTAATTGCAAAGCTGACACAGATTCAGCACGACCTAAAAGCCCCAAAGTCTAACTTCAATTCTTTCGGGAAATACAAATACCGTTCTATTGAGGACATCCAAGAAGCTGTAAAGCCACACCTTAAAAAACACGGATGCGTGTTAAACTTCTCAGACGAAGTTGTTGAGGTAGCTGGTAGGGTAGTCATTCAGGCAACCGCTTGCATTCAAGACGGAAAGGATGACTTGAGCGTCACGGCCTACGCCGAAGTGGATCAAATTAAGGGAATGAATATGGCCCAAGCGTTTGGTTCTGCTAGTTCTTACGCCCGAAAGTATGCCGCTGGGGGTCTTCTGTTATTGGATGACACTAAGGACGCTGACGGAACCAATGACCACGGTAAGAAGAAAGAAAACGACTTTGAAAAGGCTTTGACCTGGTTGACTGCTAACCCAACTCAGAATAACTACGACAAACTTGCCGTAAAGATGGGTTCGGTTTTTACAGATGACGAATTTAAGAAGCTTCAGGCTATTGTTGAACTTGCAGAAAAAATGAACAAATGAAAATAAGAGCAAGCGCACTCGGTCAGATAATGACCAACGGGAGGGGGTCGAATACTATCGGTGCTACCGCACTAAACGCCCTCAAAGAGATGTATCTTTTTCACAAGTACGGACGTACTAGGGAGATCAACACCGCACAAATAGCCAAAGGGCTAGCCGTGGAGGAGAAGTCCATTAGCCTACTATCTATGGTAGACGGTGAACTTTATGAAAAGAACACGGAGCGTAAGTCCAATGACTATATAACTGGTGAGGCTGACATTTACACGGGAGATAAGGTCATTGACGTTAAGTCTAGTTTCGACATCTACACCTTTCACAAGGGTGAGGGGCCAATTAACAAGTCGGGAAAGCTTACGCCTTATGGCTGGCAGTTAACCGCCTACGCTTGGCTTTGGGAAGTGGAAGACTTGCAACTTAGTTACTGCCTTTCTAATACCCCTGAAGACATTGTCGAGGGTCTTATTTATCGGGAGGCTCTTAAATTGGAGGGTGGTGACTCTAACCCACTTTATACCAAGATTCAAGAAGAGGTAACGAGAAATCATACGTTTGATGACATCGAAATTCACGAGCGTGTCAGGTCTTTCAACTTCAAGGTTGATCCAAACAACTTTAGACTTATTAAGGCTAGAGTGCAAGAATGTCAAGAAATAGTAAAGCGTTGGGACTCAGAAGGTCTTAACTAGTGTTAACTTAGCAAAAAAAGAAAAAGATGCTAAATCTGAATTGTGCTGGTAACTCAGCCACCCACAAGTTCACGGAAGCAATGGGCGATAAGCCTTGCCGTTTGTCTTTCTCAGTAGCCGTTAAGACGGGTAAAGATTCAACTGCGTGGGTTAGTTGTTCTATGTACGGGGTAAGAGCGGAAAAGCTATGGCCCTTCTTTAAGGATGTCAAGTCTATTAAGGTAGCCGTGAGCGGAAAGCCTTGGGTAAGTGCGAAGTCCGACAAAGGTTATTTAAACCTAGCCGTTGACACGCTGACCTTTATGGGTTCCGACAAGAAAGGGGATACGCCCGAATCCCCAGACGGACTACCGTTCTAAACGCCAAGTGCGTTTTATAGGGGGGCTTCGGCCCCCTTTTATATTTGTGGTAATCAAAAAGACTGCAAATGGCTAAGATGGATGGGCTTTACGTCCGCGTACAAACTGACTCAGCAACACCTGGAACGGATGCGGCAATCGCTGGGGTGGTTAGTTCTGCGATGAACATCACTACTAACGAGATTGATACCACTTCTTACGAAGGTTCGGGAGATTACACGGGCATTGCTGGAACTCGTTCCGCTGACTTCTCTGCTGACTTTCACCTTGAGGCTGACGGATCAAACCTGACCACTCTGATGGCTGACCAAAAGGCTGGTACTATCCTTGACTTTGTTTACGGTGGTACTACTACGGGGGACTTCCAAATCTCAGGCACTTGCTACATTACTGCTATGAACATTACTGCTAGTATTGATTCAGCCGTTAACGTATCTATGTCTTTCCGTGTTACTGGTGCTTTGACCCTCGGGGTTGCTCCTTAATTAGTTTTCTCTATTTGTTTAAGGGAGGCTTCGGCCTCCTTTTTTTTTATTCAATTATTTACATTAGCTTTGTTGTAAACAATAAAAACAATGAAGCAAAGAATAACCGTTTACGACATCTACGGACTAACCGAGATACAAGAAATAAACTGCGTAGAAGTAGACTACAAGGTTGAAATAATACCCAACTCAAAAGAGGGGTTCAGATTTTCATTTAGTGGAGAAGCCACTATTTCAATAACGGAGTACAAGACCGAAGAGGCATTTAATGACGGGTGGACGAACCACGTTAATAGGATTGACAATGAAAGAGAGGTTACCCTAGAAATAGAAGACTTCTACTTTAAGGACGCTCCAGGTACTGAGTTGAAAGATTTTGATCCCGTCCTTTACATTGAGGACTTTAATGATAGCCCCGTTGTTTACCTAGAATTTGAACTGCGATGAGAAACCTATTTGAAAGATTAGAACGCCACGGGGTAACATTTGAAAAGGACGTTATCCGAACTCTGAAGGTCAACCTTTATCCCTCTATGCTTCCGCTTTATACTGCCGCTGGTGTGTGGTTTGCGATGCGTAAAGCTGGGATTGTTGAAGGCCGTTTCTCCTTTACTAAATTCATTGAACTTTTCGAAGATGCTGAAACTTAGAGATGTGCTACTTTTTGCGTGTGACTACATGGGAACTGATGTCAGCGAAGTGATGTCCACCACGAGAACAACGCCACTAGTTAAGACCCGTATCATTTACGCTAGTATAGCTAGGGGGCTAACGAACAAAACCCTTGGAGAAATAGCCTCCCTTATTGGTAGAGATCACGCCACAATCATCCACTATACGGACAAGAAGCCTTCTGAGGTTCATCGCGATTTAATCTTAAACGCCACTAAAGCCTTTACCGATATGCACGGACACGAGTTAGAGGCTTTCACCGACCAAGAACTTTCCATCTTTGACCTGAATGATAAGCTAAAGCTTCGGGTGTTTAAGGAGCGGAAGAGATCACTAGAGAACCTACGAATAATTAAGGGGAATCTTGACGAGGTTAAAGAGAAGTGGGTTAAAGCCAAGTTGTTACCTTTGTTAAATGAGGAAATCTCACGGCTCAACACTTTGCTGGAGTTGCGGGACAATGTTCCTGAAGAACAAAAAAGAGCAAATGGTTTGCTCCGTGGAGTGCGCCATAAATCTCCAAAGTGGCATAATGTCTAAGAAGTCTACTTGGACTCATTCCCGTTGGCTAGAGGAACTGCAAAAGGACGTGAATAAAGCCGTTAGGTTAATCGACCAAGGTCACCCTTGTATAAGTAATGGTTCGGCCTTCAAAGAAGGTATTATGGACGCTGGGCACTACTATGCTAGATCAACTCACCCCGTTTTAAGGTTCCACCTTTTGAATATTTGGGGACAATCCAAGTACGATAATAGATTTATGGAGGGAAACCGTCAGGGCTTCTCTAAGGGACTTTCTTTGGTGGGTGGTAGTGAGTTACTAGAGGAGATAGAAACGCTCCCACAAGTCTTTAAAACGGGTAAATGGAGTATTCCTGAGTTGTCTACCGCTCGTGACGTTGTTCGGTCGTTCGTTCTTGACTTTGAGAAAAAAGGTTACTACCTTGAGAATGAGGACAGAATAAAACTGAAGAGGGAGTTAACCGAATTAACTGGGCTATATGAGGTGGATTTGATGCGTAAAAACATCACTAACCTCTAATATTAGCCTTAATGATGCATCTAAACACCAAACAAATGAAGAAAGGAATAATTACGAGCAAGTGGAATTTAGTTCAAGATGGGGTGATTATAGCCCAATGCTTTGCAGATACTAGATATGAGGCTCTAGGGTACTTTGAGGGTGCTAACTTGCCTTTAAGTTTTAATTACGAAGATGTAAGATTCGTACACTAATGACACGAGCCGAACAGATTTCAAGGGTTTACGACCAACTCAAAGAACTGCAACTTTCCAAAAATGCAGACTACGGTAATAGTGCCTTTGATGACGTGGAGGTTTTTGGTGAAGTGATCCCAGCGAAGAACGGCATTCTAGCACGGATAGCAGACAAGCTAAAGAGGTTGGAAAGTGAGGCGCTGGAGGTGAGTGAAAGTAAGGCAGACACAATAAAGGATTTAATTGGTTATCTTGTCATCCTATTAATACTAGATGAAACACGGTAGCTTATTTAGTGGAATTGGAGGCTTTGACCTGGCGGCTGAGTGGATGGGGTGGACTAACGTCTTTCATTGTGAGGTGAATGAGTTTGGAAAAAAGGTGCTAGAACACTACTGGCCTAACGCTATATCTTTTGGAAATGTCACAGACATCAATTTTCGACCATATAGGGGAACCATTGACATTATCTCAGGCGGCTTCCCTTGTCAACCATTCTCAACAAGCGGTAAAAGACTCGGATCGGAAGACGAACGCCACTTGTGGCCCGAAATGCTTAGAGCAATTAGAGAGATTCAGCCGCGTTGGGTTGTGGGCGAAAACGTTCTCGGCCTTACTAATTGGAATGGAGGGCTGGTATTCGATGAGGTGCAATCTGACCTGGAGGCTCAAGGGTACGAAGTACAACCGTTTATTCTTCCAGCTTGTGCAGTCAACGCCCCACACGTCAGACAAAGAGTTTGGTTCTGCGCCTATTCTACCAACTCCGACAACGGGAGCGGATCAAAAGACACAATACCAGCAAGGGGGAAGGAGTCTGATGAATTATATGGACTTTCACGAAATGCTCCCGAAAGAAGAGGCTGGGACAACTTCCCAACTAAACCCCCAATTTGTGGAGGAGATGATGGGCTTCCCAGAGAACTGGACTCTATCACCTTTCCTAAGTGGCGAAACGAATCAATAGCGGCATACGGGAACGCAATAGTACCCCAAGTAGCGCACCAAATTTTTAAAGCAATTCAAGAATATGAAGAGTCCTTACTACACTGACCCCAAGGTTAAGGAGTTAATTGACGAAGCATTGCACCAATGCGCTATTATCTTTGCTAATCTAGGTTGCACCGATACAAAGGAAGCCTATGACGAGGCAAAGGAGCAAGAGCAAAGAATCCTGACCAAGTTGATGAACCACGACCCTGAAGTTATAATGCGCCTTCTCAATGACTAAAAAACAACTCATTACTCAGTACATAGAAGAGAACCAGCTTCAAAACGAGCCGAAGAGGACTATTGCTAGAATGGTTGTAAGAGCCTTCCCCGAAGTGTTCGAGCAGACAGATAAGCAGATTAATAGCGTTAGGCGGCAAGTGACCAGCATTCTTCCGTGCAATAAGATAACAAAGGAGAACAGAAAAAGGGTAGAGCGTGGAATTGAAGCGTTAATACCTAAAGCGTTAAAGAAGGGTTCTAAGACGTTTAAATTACCCGAAGGTACTTGGATAATACTTAACGACATTCACTTTCCCTACCACGATGAAAAGGCCCTTAAAACGGCTTTAATGTACGCCAAAGAAAGGGATGTTGACGGTATTCTTTTGAACGGGGACTTGTGTGACTTTTATTCTATTTCTAGCCACGCTAAGAAGTGGGACGGTGTTGACCTGGTAGGTGAAATAGAAGTAGCACAAGAGTTCTTTCAGGGTCTAAGAGAAGAGTTCCCTAGAGTTAAGATCGTTTGGAAGTTGGGGAACCACGAGAATAGGCTATTTAGGGACTTGAATAAGAACGCTCCTTACATCGCTGGTCTTTTGTCTATGAACTTTGGAATGAATATGGGAATTGAACAATTCTTCAGAACCAAAGAATACGGAATAGAAGTCTTACACGACCAAACAATAATAGACGCTAATGGGCTTCTAGTTCTTCACGGTCACGAATATGGAATAGGTGGCGTTAACCCGTCTAGGAAGATGGCCCAAGAACTTAAAACGTCAGCCATTCAGGGACACCTTCACCGCTCGGAGTCTTATAATATTAAGAACGGCCTAGGTCAGGACATTATGTGTGCTACTATGGGATGTCTTTGTAACTTGAATGCTGACTATTACGGTAAGGCCAAACTCGTTTGGGTTCACGGATTCGGGATGCTAGAGGTTAATGACGGCTGGGCCTTTGAAAATAAAATAATCATAAAAGGGAACATCTATGGAAACTAAGTGCGAACTACTAGCAAAGGGGTGCGATTGCGGCCCAACGGAAATGCGTAAATGCTTCACAGAGAGCCAACTAGGGAAGAAGGTGATTAGCAGAACGAAGGCTTTTGTTATGATCGCTTGGTTAGCTGTCCTTATGATGGTTCTTAGTGCTAGCTTTGTTATTCTAGTTGTCACGCTCGTGAAGTCGTTTGGTTGTGCCTAGTGGGGTAAGAACCGCTTACTACGCCCTAAAAGACTTCCGACAAAGAGGGAGGGTAATTCAAAAGGGGCAACGAGTCACTAGCATAGATTCGAAGCTTATTAAGTACTACCTTGAAAGGGGTTTCATCGAAAAGAAAGTTGAACGCTTAAACAAATCAAATGGCTAAACAAGTAGATTTAACAACGGGCCAAGAAGTACCGTTAGACCCCAAGGTTGTTAAGATAATTAAGGACGAGCCCGTTAGTATGGATGACTTCGTTAAGTCACTTGACGAGGACGAGGAAACAACGTGCAACCTGGATGATCAGGACTGCGAAGCTTGTGGGTCTTAGTCTAGGTATTTTACTAAGCTAGAATCCACCCTTACGCTATCGGTAGAAATATAAACGGTGTCGTGTGGTAGGTGTTCTACTATGTCACGCTCTAGGGTGGGTAGGAAGAATTTAACCTCGATCCACGCAAACAAGGAGAAAGCAAGGAGCGCAATGATAGCAAACTGAAGACCCTCCCAAAGTAGCTTGTTCATCCTATTTTATTAAAGAATTTGTCGTAGAACGCTTCTACCACTTTGAGTCCTCCGAAGCCTACGATAAAGGCCGTGCCGTACTGAGAGGAACCCGTTAGGTTGAACCACTCAATAAGGACGGGAGAAAGGTAGTTAGCGGCCATAGTTCCAGTAACCACGGCTAGAAGCTGCTCCTTTACACACCTCTTTTTCTTGACGGTTATAAGCGAGCCGAAAAAGCCGCCTATCATCAAACCTATATTTATTCCAAGTTCTGATAAACTCATTAGTATAACCAAATTACGTCAGGTGATTTATCTAGGTCAATGTCCAAATGAATGAAGGTCTTGGCTACTCCGATTCTGTCAAAGCCCAGCCTTAACGCTTCGTCAAGTATTGTAAACCTCTTAGCGGACTCGGTGCAATGAATGTCCACGGCTAGGCCCTTTAGGTGACTGGAGTTAGGTGAACCGCCAACCGCCTTATTCCTTGCTTCTGTTCTCACTCCCGAATTGATCTTCAGTGGAAACCCACAATTACCCCTTAACTCGTCTAGCATAGTCAAAAGGCTTTCATCCATCAACTCACCGCTACCAGGTTTGTCAGGGCTATCGAATTCTTCTAGCTTAAAGTACCTCACTATTCCAATCTTCTGTAAGTTCCTCTACTAAAGTTAGGCGGCTCTCTTCATCGGGTTCGGTGCTATGTGCAACTATCGCCCACTTGCTCCCGTCAGGGTGCATGCGTGGGTTCGCCCAGTTACTTGTGATAGACCCCGTGTACGCCTTCGCCTCGTTTACCTTTTGGTTGTACTGCTCAACCTCTTCGCGTGTTCCGATGTACCAACTCATGGCGTGTAGATGTCAAAGTGGTCGTTGATGTTCGTTTCAATGCCCGTGCGGTTGCCTGATTGGTTGGAGTCGAAAATTATTAGTTCTTGCCAAACCCCGTCAATGTTAAGAAGGTTGCTGCCTATATTATTAAAAAAACCATCTGTACCCGTTCCGCTTGACTTTGTCGCAATGCTCGTTCCATCAACTGCAAGTTCTACGCTTGTCGAATTCTTGTAGGTGGCCACCAATTTTTGAGAACCTGTCATAACGGGCAAGCCGTCCGAATTTGTCCAAGATGCGTCAAAGTCACCGTTTCGATATCGTAATAATTGAGATGTTTGAAAATACCAGTAATCACTTCCACCCGCTCGCCAAGCGATGTCTCCCGCCGCGGTGTTCAAAACACCAATAATTGAGGGACTGCCGCCGATATTCAAATTTGAGGTAAATCCAAGTTTATCATCCACCCCGTCAAAGTCAATAGCCGCCTTGCTATTCTCTTCAACAAGCGTCCCCCCACTCACTACAAGTGGCTGCTCGGATGCATCCGCGTTTATCGCATCATTGCCATTTCCGCTTTGGTCATACCACTTGGTGACATATCCATTATCTGTGCCCCCAGTTCCTACAAAAGCAAGAAGTGCCGTACTATCCAAGTCCCCATTTGAGTCAAAGCCGATATCTTGCTCGGTGTCATCTGAAGACCTTCTCACCCGTATGGCGTTGAGCGTTTCGGCCTCGGTGAACTTTCTCAATGAGTAGTAAGCCGTAACCCCTCCGTAAGCATCGCCAAAGCCTGAGTAAGCTGGTGTTGGTGCAGAGCCTCCCGTACTTGGGTCAACCTTGACATAAGCGTTAGCACTAGACCCCACGTTAAGCATAGCCCCAAAGAACTCAATGTTAGCCGCTACATTCTCAGTGTTCTGAATGCTCAACTCGTACACCCCACCCGTTGTGGTCGTGAAAGTGTATTCGAACCTTGTCCAACTAGTCGTTACAGTCTTAGCTTCAGCCGCACTTAAAGTGACGTTTCTCAGCCTGAACTGATCCGTTCCCGTATTCACACGAGCGTAAACGCTAAAAGTGTATTGAGTAGAAGCGGATAAGGTTACAGATTGCTGAACCCTCGACTGCCTATTTGCCGTGAAGTTTACGCGCTGGGCATCTGTTCCCCCGTTCGGGTCTGTTACACCTCCCGTAATTGTGGGAGCGTCCGTGTCGGGTTTTTTAAGCCAGTCCAATGAACTAGTAAAGTCCTCGGAAGCTTTGAGCAAGTTAGAAATAGAAACCCCACCGCTCTTAGACTTATAATAATGGTAAAAGTGGTTCAGATTCATAGGGCTAAAATAAGACCTACCCTCTGCCCCCTAAGAGTCTATCTATAGCCATATTCAGCACCTTAATACCGAATAGACCAGCAAGCCCCCACATTAGCCACTTAGACCACCAAGGTCTGTCTTCGTACTTAATGACGGGAGGAAGTTCAATCGTTTCTGTTATCCTTATAGTGTCTGACCTACACTCACCCTCAACCCTCAAAGTGTCGTGAATGCGTCTAATCTTGATTCTAAGGCGTTCTTTCTCTATTGTAATGGTATCTATCGGGAGAGCCACGAAAGTCGTTTCTACGCGTTCTAAGGGCGTAATAATAACCGTGTCCACCACTTGCACTATTTCGGGTTGGATAATCGTAGGGTCTTTTTGTATTGCTCTTCTTAGGTGGAAGCTTGCAGAACAAGAGGTTAAGGCTACTAGACAAATAAAGCTGATGATCGCTAGAACCTTAATAATGTCGGGGGTGGGTTTTGTTATTGTCATTCTACTTCGGGTAATAAACCTGGGTCTTCTGAATCTCTAGCACCTGGAGAGTCTGACGCTCCGTTATTAAGGTTGTACGGGGATGCATTTGGCCTATTGGGTAACTCGGTTACTGGTACTCCCGTTACTTCGTTAGAATCGTACTCAAGCCAAGTCTGCTCCATTATGTTATCTCTAGCCATAAACCTAGAGTTTAAGACAATGTATTGGACTTCACCAACCGACCCCAAAGGAAACCCAGCCCCCGTAATAGTTCGACCATATAAGTTCACATCACTAATAAAGGTCATATCGGGCCTTTTAACGGGCTTTTGATAAATCTGAGCGTGTTTCCTAAGAAGGTAAGTAACCAAGGGCGTGTCTGCCGTTCCCGTTCCGTCTGTCCAGTTAGAAGTTTCGTTATCCCAATCCGTACCATCCCAAGCCCTTGCCTCAGTAGGAACGCCCCCAATAGCGTCATTAATGTGCAAGCTTCCAATATCCTTAACGAGAACGCTAAGGCCATTCTGTCCCGTTCCTAGAGTGTGCGTGAAGGTGTCCACTAGTGGATCATCTATGGCGTAAACGGTGGCCCCTTGGGTCAGGTTTCTAAGTCCAGCGGCTTGAATCTGTGAAGAGGTTAGCGTTATTGTGTCCGTGTCAACGTCAGATGTTATTGTGTTGGGGTTTTTATCTAGGGCCACTAGCTGAACCTGAACCGTTATTGATCCTTGGCTACCCGAAGGGTGCTTAACACCGAACACGCCTAGCCCGTTACCGCCTCTAAGGCCGTTAATGGTGTTAATTAAAACGTGTAGGTCTTCTCTATTTGGACTCAGCGCGTTCACGCTAGCTATGACTAATTCATTAGCCGTAAGTTCACCGAAAGGCCCAAAGGTTGAAAAGTCAGGATAAACGTGACCAGTTGAACCACTCTTCAGGGTGTCAAAGAAGTTAGTAGCCGCCACGGTGTTCCAACGCTCAGTAGTGTCCCAAGCATTATTTAGGTTGTCGACCCTCCCGAAGTTGTGTCCCGAACTGGTATCCCTATATGGCCCCCAATAGTACGTCTGAGAGTTGTAAACCGTTGTCACATAAAGGCGAAGTTCTAGCCAACATTCCTTTGTAGTGCTTAGTTGGTTTTCGGCTGGGAATACTCCAGGTACAACGGACAAGGTTATATTTCCGCTATCGCTCGTGGTGAAGGTTCCCGAAGAGGCATTATTAGGCAAGGACAAAGGCTCGTTAAGAATCTCTTGCCCAAAGTCTTCTTTTAGGGTCACTCGGTCAGCGGCTTGTTCGAAGCCAACGGTTAACCCTTGTAGCTTGTCGTTCGTCAACCCCGTGTTGAATATCCTAGTTGAATAGGAAACCCCCGTAAAGGTTCTAGGGTTGCTAGTGCTACTATCCGTTTCGTAATAATCTCGGTCAAACTCCCTTACTTGTGTTGATGTCGAAACAAGCA